>JAABUV010001958.1_pt1 | contig 28892 bp, 40 predicted proteins | sample 5559971 | NCBI WGS metagenome assembly JAABUV01 (sample SAMN10711881, study PRJNA513362) | rock metagenome | isolation source: Antarctica rocks | place: Antarctica: Victoria Land, Knobhead nord | collected 2015-12-19
TGCGCCGCAGGCGCCGCTGCGCCGCAGGCTCGCGCCGCGGCTGCGCGGGGCGCGGCGCGCACCTCGTCGCTCACGTCGCGCGTGCGCTCCAGCAGCGCCGCGAGCGCCGCCGAGCCCGGGCCGGGCGCCTCGCCCAGCAGGCACGCCTCTGCAGGCCTGCATGCCTGCGGGGCCGCTGGCGCGGCCCCTGCTGTGCCGGCGCTGTGTCGGCCCGCTGGCACGCAGCTCCCCCGTCCCTGCCCCCTGCTGCCCAAACGCTCACATGCGGCTGCTCCTCCTTCTCTGCCGGTATAACAAAAGCAACAAAGTGATCAACGCAACCACAAAAGACGAAAGTAAAGAGAAAGTTAAAACCATTCATTAAGGACTTTAAGGACGACATTTTACTACTTTCTTACTGAAAATAGAAACACATCTGCGCAACAGCCTGTGCCTGGGTCCCGGCAGTATGAACCAATAGCCTGCTGCATGCACTTGCGCCCGGTGCATGTGTACAGTGCACGAAATCAGTGCATGTGCCAGGAACATCAGGCAACAACAGCAACCATCGCTGCTTTGACCCGCCTCCACCACATGTGGTGTGTCCCTACTGGTGGCTGAAGTGGCAGCGCGTGTTGGGCGCAGGTGTCCAGCATCGCTCCGGGAGGGCTTTGGGGCACCTCCAGCTGGCCGCGGCAGTGCGAGAGCATCCCTTTGGGCCCTTGTCTAGAAGTACGCAGGCTGGTTGCGCGTGCTTGCGCTCCATGCTGCTACGTTTGTGGCCCCTTGTGCGACGGACGTTGGCAGCCCCGCACCGCTGATCTCGTGTAAACGTTTTGCGGCTGGCTGCCTGTACTCAACTCTCACACGCGCACTCACACACGAGTTGCAGCCTGTCATGCAGGATGCTGTCGCCGGTGTTGTGCTCGAGTCCGCCAATAGATGCATCCGTGTCGGTGCATGAGTGCAGGCGCACCAGGCCGGAGCTGGTAGGGCCTGCCATGACACATAAGCTTGCTGGCACACACTCTTAGTCTCAGAAGCTGCGCTATTGAGTTTCACATGCAAATGGGCTTTGTCATGCTCGGACATATGCGGGCAAAGGCTGGTTACCAAGCCTCGTTAATGCACTACTGTGCAGGGCAGGTGCACTCTTTTCAGGGCGACGTGAGGGACTCGCAGTGCGTGCATGCTACAAGAAGCAGCAGTGCAGATCACGCGCGCTACCGCCCCAGCGGGGCAGTGCTCGTGATCGCATTTTTGCATGCACGAGCCATGCAGGGCTGCAGATTGCTCTGCAGGTTTGTTGGGCTCAAAATATACATGCATGTATATTTTTTGCCCATGCATATGCAGCAGGAGAACGTTTGCAAAACTTGAGGCTTACTATCGGCGCAGCCAACTAGCTCCGTGTGAGTACATGCATATGTCGGCCTGACGGAGCACTGTCCTGACCCAGGACTTTTGGGACCTGATGACTGTTTAAACAAGGCGGGAGCACAAGTTGTGGACCGCGCGGCCGTCTATTCGTGCGCCTTGGGCGTGCGCGTGGTCGCTCGCAGGCCCGCAATGAGCGCCAACAAGAAGCGAGACCGCGATGCGGGCAGCACCGGCAAGAGGAGCGGCGAGCGCGACAGGGGCCAGCGCCCCATCTCTTCGTTTTTCTTCAGCAAGCCAAAGGCCGCTGGCGGCGCGGAGGCCGCTGCTGCCCCCGCTGCGCCGTCCGCGCCGCTGCTCGAGCGCAAGCAGGTTCGTCGCCGTACTTTGGTGCACTGCGTCACCGGTGCACTGCGCTATTGGGAGTCCTGGGCACACCTGCATGGCAAAGGAGGTAGCCGATCCGCAGTGACCTGTTTGACTGCGCGGCAGCATGCGGCTGAGTACAGTTGCTAGCTCAGGCTGTGTCAGCTTGACGCGAGTCACGGCGTGCACCAGCGCCGGCGCTGTCCCACACGGCCGCCTCGCTCCCGGCACAGGTACCCTGCCCGCCTGCGGCAGAGCCGCCTGCCAAGCGCGCGCGCACCGGGGCCCACGCGCCGCGCGCGCGGGCGCCTCGGCCCCGCCGCCCCGCCGCCGCCGGTGCCGCGCCCGACGAGCCTGCCCCTGATGACCCGCCGGCAGCGGCCGGCCCCAGCCTGGTGGCCGTTGACGCCCAGGACTGCGAGGCTGCCGACAGCGCCGGCGCGCCTCGCTCGCCCACAGAGGCCCCAAACGGCTTCGGCGGCGGCGGCGCCGACGGCGCCGTCGGCCGGCGCAGCGCGTTCTTTGGCGGCGGCCGCGGCGGCGGGCTGCCTGGCCGGGAAGCAGCCGCGCCGGCGGAGATTGACCTGGACGCCGACGGCGGCTCCGACGGCGGCTCGGACAAGGAGCGTGCAGGTGATGGCGCCGCTGCGGGCGCTGCCTCGGCCGGCGGCGGGGGCGCCGGCGACGCGTGCGGCGCCCCTGCTGCGACGCGCGCGGACCACGCGGCGGGGCACGCGCGGCGCGGCGGCGGCAGCGGCGGCGGGGCGCTCGGCGCGACGGCGGCGGCCGCCCGCCACGAGCGCTTCCAGCGCAAGCTGGCGGCGGGCGGCGGCGGGCGGCGGCGCGGGCCGGAGGCTGCCGCCGCCGCGGCGCCGCCGGCCAAGCTCACGCCCATGGCTGCGCAGGCGCGCCGTGGCGCGCGCAAGCTGCATGCCGCTCGCCAGCGCTGCCACCAAGCCGGTGCATGCGATCGTGCGAGCGTGCGTTGTGGCTGCCAGGATGCAGCAGGGGCAGGCAAGCGGACAGGCTGATGAAGCAGGCAGACGATTCGGCCTGCTCACGGCGCCACGGCGTGCCAGTGGCGCGCTCGGCGACCCAAACGCGCTGTGCATGGACGCAGCGCCGAAGGCCCTGCACGCGCGCAGGTGAAGGAGCTGCAGCGGCGGCACCCCGGCGTGCTGCTCATCATCGAGGCGCGCCGGCGCCAGCTGCCTGGCCGCCCGTGACAGCGCACCGCGCACGCGCTGTGTGACCGAGTGCATTGAGTTCCCGCCACCCTGTGTGCGGCCCCCTGTCCGATGCCGCCTTAGCCTGCTGCGCGGCCGGCGCGCGCGGGCCCTGGAATGCCGTTGGGTTCGCCCGGGCGACGGCGGGCACGCCGCCGCGCGCCACCGCCGCGCGGGACGACCCGGACCACCATCATCTTCACTGCTCGCTACAGGCAGCTGTGGCGGCTCATGTGTGCATTCCCTACCCTGGCGGGGCCCGCGCGCGGCAGGTCGGCTACAAGTTCCGCTTCTTTGGCGCGGACGCCGAGGCGGCGGCCGCCGCGTGCAACATCTTTGCCTACTACGATGACAAGATGGGCGCCATGAGCGCGTCCGTGCCGGTCCCGCGCCTGCACGTGTACGTGCGCCGGCTGGTGGAGGCTGGGCACAAGGCGCGCGCCCGGCGCCGCGAGGTTTGGGGTCGGGGGAGCGCGCCAGGGCGACTGCCCGGCCGCGTCCGCATGCTGCGCAGAACGCGCGCCGAGACCCAGCCGCCAGCGCCCGCAGGCAGCCGCTCAACTTTCGGCGGCCGCGCATGCCTGTGGCGGCCATTGCGGCGCACCGACACTGTGCGGGCACCCGCAGGGCTCGGGGCAGCTGTTGTGAGATCTGAATGTCAGCATAGCGCCGCCTGAGGCCGCCGGGCTGCCGCAGGCTGCCGCGGAGAGCCGGGAGCGAGCCGGCGGCGCGCGCGCGCGCGCAGGTGGGCGTCGTGCGGCAGACGGAGACCGCGGCGCTGAAGAAGGCGGGCGACAACCGCGGCGCGCCCTTCACGCGCCGCCTGACCGCGCTGTACACGCGCGCGACGCTCGAGGCGCGCGCCCCCGCCCCAGTCCATCCACGCGCGCTCTCTGACGCGCCTCAGCGTGTGCATGCCATGGTGTCGGTGTTGGCCCCGCCGCTGCCGCCTGCCAATGGTCCACAGCTTGCCTGAGACACGCCTCATGTGCATGCTCTTGCACGACAAACACTCACGAGGCTGCTTCCTCCAGCGCGGCGAGCGCACTCCGCCGTAGCACCCAAGCGTGCTGAGAGGCTGTGGCCTGGCGACCAGCACAAAGTCGCCAGACAGGGCAGTGGTAGTGGGGGGCGTCTACGGCCTGGATGTGTGACCGTACATGCAGCTCATCTACCCAGGATCAGTGCCAGGAAAAGCTGCACTTGCGGAGGGCTCATGAGGCGGGCGCGCTCCCTCGCTGCAGGCAACTAGCCACATGCAGTAATGCCGTCCTCGCGCCCGTCTCTGCCGCGCCACCTGGCGCGGCGGCGCATGCGCGGCGGGCGGCCGACCCCGGGCGCGCGCGCAGGCGGGCGACCGCGTCGACGTCGGCGGCGGCGCGGAGGGCGCCGAGGCGGCTGCGCGCGGGACGGCCGGCGGGCAGAGCTACCTGGTCGCGGTCGTGGAGCGGCCGGCGGTCAGCGCGGGCTTCGACGCCGCGGCGGGCCGCTCGGACGAGGTGGAGGTCGGCCTGGTCGCCGTGGAGACGAGCACCGGCGACGTCCTGTATGCGCAGTTCCGGTGCGCTGCCCGCGCGGCCGGGCACGGCGTGTCCAGCTGCGTGCAGTGCGTGACACTGCTCGAGGTTCGTTAGGTGAACTTCCGCCTGTGGTGCGCGAATGAGGTGGCCTTGGTTGCTCTGGAGCTGCCCCCTGCAGCTTCGATTTGCTGATGTTGCTTTGTTGTTAGAACGATTAGCGCATGAGCGCCCGGTGGACCTCACTGCGGGGCCTGTCCCACCAATCCCCATGCCGTGAGTCTTTCAGAGCCGCAGCGCTCCGTCTTGGGTGCATGTCCCCTGGCGACACCAGCACGTGCGCTGCGCGGCAGCGATGGCCTGATGCGCTCGGAGCTGGAGGGCCGGCTGATGTTTGCGGCGCCCAGCGAGCTGCTGATCGCCACGCCGCTCAGCCAGTACAGCGAGCGCCTGCTGGTGCGCGCGCGCGCGCACGCAGACCCTAGGTTCTGTTGCACACCAGGGTGCCACGCACCGGTTCCATGTCGTCCAGAGCACTGCTGCTGCCAGCTCTGCTGCCAGCCTGGTGTTGTTGCACTCAGCCCCAGATCTTGAATCAGCGCTTTCCACGCTGGAGCAGTGCGTGAGAAAAAATAAAAATTTGCCGGCGCGGCGTCGGCTTGTGTGACTGCGTGCCAAACTGGCGCTGCAGGGCGCGTTCTGCAGCTCGGCGGCGGCGGTGCGCGCGGAGCGCGTGACGGGGGAGAAGTACGATGCCGGCGGCGCTGTTGCCGCGCTGGCGACCTATTACACCAATGGCGGTGCGCCGCACTGCGTGCGTTTGCGAGCAAGCAGGCGCTGGGGTTGAGTCCATTGCGCGCTTGTTGCTGCGCGCGCGCGCGGCGACCTGGTTGTCGCTCTGCTTGCCTGCGCGCTTGGTGCGAGCTGCAGACAGCCACCAACTGCTTGTGCGGGCCCGTCTGTCAGTGCTCCTGCTGCAGCCTGGAAAAGGAGTGGAGCACTGCCAGTTCCTTGCGCGAGCCCGGCTCCCCAGTCGTGCGCACAGAGTCTGGCTGCACTGGTGCCTGAGCGCTGGCAGAGCGCCTTGTCTGCGTGCTGCGCGCACCGCATCGGCGCACCGTCCAGCATGACCGGCGCGCCGATTAAGGGCGCGCGGTGGCGCGGCCTAAGCAGGAGCGCGCGGCGCAGGCCCGGGCGGGCGCGCGGCCGAGGCGGCCCTGGCAGCGGTGATGGAGATGCCACCGATGGTCCAGCAGGTGCGGCGCGGACAGTTGCGCCGAAGCATGGTGTGGGCGTGTGCTCTCACTTGTCCAGCGCTTGCGCAGCACAAGAGCACCAGCCTGCTGCCTCGCGCCTCGCCTGACACCCTCTGAGCGCGCCGCGTGTCCGCAGCGCCTCTGCTGAAAGGGATGCTGCTGCAAGCCTGCGACCTCACATGGCCTGTCGCTCCGACCGGTCCAAGGACGTGAGCGGCAGCGCGCCGGCGCGGCGCGCGCAGGCGCTCGCGCACGCGCTGGACTACCTGAAGCCGTTCGGCCTGGACGCGCTGCTGCGCTGCGGTGCGTCGTTCCGGCCGTTTGCCGCGGCCGGCGAGCTGCAGCTGTCGCCCAACGCGCTGGCGCAGCTGGAGGTGCTGCGCAACAGCGACGACGGCGCGCCGCGCGGGTGCGGCCTGTGCCGCGCCGCCGCCCAGGCGGCCAGCGGCGTCCGGCCCCGCTCATCTGGGGGCTGCGCCGGGCCGGGTGCGGCTCTGAGGGTGGAGGCAAGCCGGTTTACGGGTTTCCGAGGCACTTACTGGCTCACCGGAAAAGTCTCAGCTGGAGGCAGCCCAATGCCAATTTGCGCACTTTGCGCCCGCGCACCCTCCGCACATGCTGGCTGCAATCTGGTGGGTCTGGGACCAGCGCGGCTGGCTCACAGGTGCGGCGCGCGCCGGGGGGGGCAGGTCGCTGCTGTGGCTGCTGGACCACACGCTGACGCCGTTCGGCGCGCGGCTGCTGCGCGCCTGGGTGGCGCACCCGCTGCGCGACGCCGCGGCCATCGGCGCGCGCCTGGACGCGGTGGCGGCGCTGCGGGACGCGGGTGGGCACCCGTGCGCCCGCCCGCCCGCGCGCCCATGCGCCCGCGCGCCCGTCGAGCTGAGCGGAGTGCTGCCAGGGGGCTCGCTTGCGCAGCTCGCCCGCGAGGCCTGCGTGCGGCTCAGAGCCTGGAGTGTCTGTGGCCTGTCGCGTGTGCTCGGGCCAGGTGCATGAGCTGTGTCGCAAGCCGCTGCGTGGCAGCAGGGCCCCCGCCGACCAGCTCTGCTGCATGCTTTCTTTTCATAGGACCCTGTGGCATGCGCCAGGCCTGCAGCTCAGCCTGCACCTCGTGCGCGCACCGCCTGCCAGAGTATCATGCCGATGACCACATGCGCGCGCATGCCATCTTCGCCGCCACGCCATGCGTTGCTTGCGCCCCCAGGCGACGAGGGCGACGCGGTGCTGGCGCGGCTGGGCGCCGCGCTGGGCGGCCTGGGCGACCTGGAGCGCGGCCTCACGCGCGCGCTGCACCGCACCGCCTCGCCGGCCGAGCTGGTGGCCACGCTGCGCGCGCTGGCCTCGGTCGGGCCCGCGCTCGGCCTGCAGGCGCGGCCCCAAAAAAAGCTGAAGGTAACGGTCTTGGTGCTGACAAGACCGCGGCGTGCGGCTGGGCTGCGGAGCTGCCGCGCCTGCGCGTCTTGACCCCGTGCTGCGAGCGCCTCGGCGCCTGAGGGGCCGCAAGCTCCCCTGCCTTCATGTCCAGGGTTAGGGTTCAGGCAGGGTATGCCTTAATGCTCTCTCGGCTGTGCAACAGAGGACACAGGCAATGGTCAGGCATTCGCCACATGCTGGCGCCCTGGCGGCCCGCTGTACCTGTGCGTGCGATACGCCAAGCCCCGCCGCGCGGTCATGAATAGCCAGACTGCGGCGCGCGCGGCGCAGGCGTCTGCTGAGGAGGAGGGCGAAGCGGACATTCCGGGCGTCAACTCGGCGCTGCTGAAGCGGCTGCTGCGCGCGGCCGCTGCGCGCGAGGTGGCCCCTTCAAGGCCTCGCTCTTGCAGGCCCCCGCAATGCGCGGCACGTCTGGGCCAAAAATGTTGCAGCTTGGAGTGCATGGCCTGTCCGAGCGACTGGCGCGGTCACAGGGAACGTCGAGGGCTTAATTATGTTGAGGGCCAGGTGGTCGGCTGCACCGAGCAGGGTCTAAATCTGCACGCCCTCCTCACTCGCTTGTGACCGCCGGCAGTGCACCCCTCCCTCACAAGGCGTACACAGAGGCGTGCATGAAGGCCACCCGTTTAACAGTCGCGCGGCCGCAGGTGGCGGACGCAGCGGCCCAGCTGCTGGGCGCGCTGGACGAGGCGGCGGCCGCCGCGAACGACCGCGTCGCGCTGCTCGCGTCCGAGGCGCGCTTCCCGGGCGTCGCGGCCGCGCGGCGCGAGCTGGCGGGCGCGCAGGCCGCGCTGGCGGGCCTGCTGCCGGCGCTGCGCCGGCAGCTGCGCCAGCCGCAGCTCGAGTACAAGGCCGTGATCAACCAGGGCGAGCACATGATCGAGCTGCCGGTCGACTTCCGCGGCGTGCCCAAGGCGCGCGCCGTGGCCCCCCAGGGCGCGCGCCGCGGCACGGGCGAGCCTTGGCCAGACATGCGCAACTCCGGCAAGGTAAGATGGGGTGCTGACATCTGTGCCGTGCCAGAGGCGCGCCGTCACTTACTGTCACTTGTATGCCTGCCTAGCTACGTCACTCCGTATCCACCCGTGCACCTGGCCCGCGCCAGTGCGGCTTGCAGAGCCAAGGGCTGGTTCTGTAGTGCGCCAGGTTTATGGGTCGTGAGCGCAGCGCTGGCGCGGCTCCGTGCGGCCGGCACAGGAGGCAGCCGCGCCGCATGGCCCGTCAGGCCGCAGCTCAGCTCCGGCGCCGGGCTGGCCGAGAGTGACCGAGCGGATCGCGCGGGCGGCCGCGCGCGCAGGGCTGGCAGAAGGTGTCGGGGACGAAGAAGGTGAACCGCTTCCTGCCGCCGGACGTCAAGGCGGCCGAGACCGCGTTGGAGCTGGCCAGCGAGCGGCTGGCGCTGGCGGCCGCCGCCGCCTGGCAGAGCTTCCTGGCCGAGGTCGGCGGCTGGTACGCGCCGATGCGCGCGGCCGTGGCCGCGCTCGCCGCGCTGGACTGCCTGCACAGCCTGGCCGCCGTGGCCGCCAACGCCGGGCGCGCGCCCCCGCGGCGCCCGCCGCCCCGCCCCCCCCCCGTCGCGGACGCGGGGCGCAGTACAGAGCGCTCGGGGGCGCACGGAAAGAGGTGGACGGGGCTGGACAGGGCGCGGGCGTCTGCGCTGCCAGCGCGGCTACGAGCGTGGTTGCCGCAAGATGCCGCCTGCGCGCATTGTCTGCCGTGGCTGCCCATTGGCAAGGCACCAACAGCACAGGCCTGCAGACCCACCGCACACACTTTGATTGCGCCTGCCAAGGAGGGACAGAAGCCGCAGCAACAATCGCTGCAGGCGCAACAGCTGCAGCAGCAACCGTAGCAGCAGCACCCGCAGATGGCGCAGCCGCCAACCGCGCAAGGCGCCACGCGGGACGCTGTTGCGGCTGCTGGGTGCTGCTGCTGCGGCACGTGCAGCGCGGCGCTTTGCGCGAGCGGTGGCTGCACCAGCCGCGGATGGTGCTGCTGTGGGTGCTGCTGCGGCGCAGGATCTCGAACAACCTGTGACGGCAGTCGTGGGCCCCTGGAGGGCACCTGAGCGCCCTGCCAGTGACGCGCCGCCTGCCGCCCGCGCCGCAGGTACGTGCGGCCGGAGTTTGTGGACGAGCACGAGCCGCAGCAGCTGGTTATTGCCGCCGGGCGGCACCCGGTGCTCGACGCGCTGGCGACCGACGCGCCCATCGTGCCCAACGACTGCTGCCTGCGCGGCGGCGCGGAGCCCGCGCAACACCCTGGAGCGCGCCCGCCAGGCGCAGAGGAGGGCGCCGGCGGCGGCGGGCGCTGCCCGGAAGCCCCGGAGGCCAACGGCGCGACCAGCAGCGCGGGCGAGGCGGGCCAGGGGGAGGGCGGGGGGCGCCCGGAGGGGGGCCCGCGCGCGCTGGTGGTCACTGGCCCAAACATGGGCGGCAAGAGCTGCTTCATCCGGCAGGCCGCGCTCATCGCCATCATGGCGCAGGCGCGCGCCCCGGGCGCGCCGACGGCGCATGCAGCGCATGGCGGCAGAGGGCAGTGCTGGGCGTTGCCGAGGCTGCCCACCTTGTCGCCGTACGCTGCATGGGAAGTTCGACTACACATGCCTTCATGTGCGGGGGGTATGTGTTTGTGAAAAGCGTGTCGGCGCTATGCTGGTATTGCGTGAGCCCAGCGCGCCTCTCGGGCCTGCACGAGCCGCATTTGACTGCGCCAGGTGGGCTCCTTCGTGCCGGCAGCGTCGGCGCGCATGGGCGTGTTCGATGCGGTGCACACGCGCATGGGCGCCTCTGACAACCTCGCCATGGGCCGCTCCACCTTTCTGGAGGCGCGCTGCCTCCAACTAGCCGGCCCATCACATCAGCTGTTACTGGTTGCCTGCTCGACGCGAGGGCAGGGGCTGGGCTGCGTGCAGACCTCTTGAGTAAAAAAGCATGTTCCTGCTCCGCGCGGTGCACCGCAGTGCGCATGTCGAGCCACCTAAAGAGTTGGCGCCTGCACAAAACTTGAGCAGAAGGCAGCATGGACGCATTTCGGTCGACGCGCGCCACAGGAAGCCCCCGCCGCGGCCCGTCGCCGCAAAGACTGCCTAGTAGGCGCGGCGGCGCCCGTCGCAGACCGGCCCGTCGCTTGCCGCGCGCGCGCAGGAGCTGAGCGAGACAAGCGCGATCCTGGCGGCCGCCACGCCGCGCAGCCTGGTCATTATTGATGAGCTGGGCCGCGGCACGTCCACGCACGACGGCCTGGCCATCGCGGCCGCCACGCTGGAGCACCTGGTGGCGCGCGCGCGCTGCCTGACACTTTTCGTCACGCACTACCCCAAGGCGCGCGCGCGTGGCTGTCGGTGCATACGGAGTTGCACTGCCTCGTCTGGTGCAGCACAGCTCTTCTTCTTCTCAGCAGCCCTGGTCATTTTGCCTGTCACTCACCTGAAGTATCCTGCTCGCCAACTGACCTGCCGCCTGCGTGGGCAGTGACCCCCGCACGGGCGGCCTGCGACGGCCTGAGTCAACGCTCCTCTATGTGGCGGGGCAGCAGCCCCAAGTTGCTTGAACCAGTGATGCACTGCACATTCTTATCATCGAAATACGACCAGGTACCATCTTCGCAATACACCACATGACCGCCACCGGCCGCACGGCTCAGCAGCCGCCTGCGCAGGTGGCGGCCCTGGCGCAGCGCTTCCCGGGCCTGGTGGCCTGCTGCTGCATGTCCTACCTGCAGGAGGGCGGCGAGGCGGCCGCTGCGCCCGCGCCCGCGCCGGGCGTGCCAGGGCGCGGCGGCGGCGGCGCCCTGCCGGTGGAGGCGCTGCCATCCACACATGCGGATGCGGCGGCGCCCGCGCGTGCGGGCGCGGCCGCGGCTGGGAGCGGCGGCGCGCGTGCGGCCGTGCCGCGCATCACCTTCCTGTACAAGCTCGTGCCGGGCATGGCCGACCGCAGCTTTGGTGCGCACGGCGTGTGTGTTGACCCGCATAGAATGAGCCTCGACGCTGCGAAGCGCGGGGCGCACCGTGCCTGTCTTGCGGAGGTTGATGCTGGTGCTGAGCAGCATGGGGCCAGACCGCACATCAGCACGTCATACTGCTGCATATGCTGTACTGACCTGCACCCACCGGCAGCCCATGAGCCGACGCGCAAGCTGTCATAGGACTTGTTCTCAAACGTGTACAACAAGGGACCGCAACCCATTTCTTTAGTGCCATCGTTGCCATCAAAGTGCTTTTTGGAACTTGCATAAATGTGCATGTGCAGTCACGCTTGCTTCAAACCTCACAACCTCTATACAACCGACTCATACAGGGCGCTACGGTGCTCCTGACTGGGGCGCAAGGCACTGGTGCAAGACTGGCACGGCTGCACGCAGGCCTGAACGTGGCGCGCATGGCCGAGCTGCCGGAGGCGGTGGTGGTGCGCGCGGGCGCGCGCGCCGCCGCCATGGAGGCGGAGACGCTCCGCCGGCTCAGCAGGCGCGCCACGTCGCTCGCGCAGCACGTCCCCGGGATGACAGTATAGCAGCATGCTGTGCATTGCGCATGTTGTGACCTCAGTCTTCAAAGCAGCTCCTTCACCGTGCCAGTGCGCCTGTGCCAGAGGCGCCTGCGCGTGACGCATGCACTGCTGTGTGTGAGAGGCCTCCTGGTTGGCATGGAGGCGCTCTGAGCTTGCCATGCTGCTGCGCTGGCGCGTGGCTGGCACGGAAATGCTCATGCGCCGAGCGCTCGTGCGCAGGGCTCGCAGCGGCGCGGGCGCGTCTGCGGGCCTAAGCGCGCCAGATGCGCGGGCGCTGCAGCAGCTGGCTGCGGCAATCTCGCAGCACGCGGGCCGCCAGCGGCTGCAGCAGCTCCAGGGACTGTGCAAAAGGTCAGGGTCGGAGGCTGCAACGTCCTAGATAGGTGTGCAACCACGCTAGCTGCTGAGTGATGTCCGTCGAATGTCCTATGCAGCGCTGGCCATAAGGCTGCAGGAGCCCGCATGAAGCAGTCCAGGCGCCGGCGTCTCCAGGAAGGGTGGTTGTCATGACCGAAGTTTCGTCAGTCAGAACCCTGCAGGCCGAACCAGGTGTGCGCCATGCTTTGGAACTTTGCAAAAGCTGTCAGTATGTGCTGAGGTGCGAGGCGGTCCTGTGTTAGTTGTAACATGCTGCTGAGGGTGCTGCGGTGAGTGAATGAAACTGCTCTGATGGATTAAGCGCCGCCATGGAATATAGCAAAACAGGCATTGTGTGTTTGGTGCAGTTTGTAACTGTTGGTGCTTGGCCTCAACATCTATGTTAGCGCTGCTGTGGCACAAGGGCAGAGAGAGGTGTGGAGGACCATGTGCCAGCAGCTTGTTGTGATAGGACTTTTTGCCTGGTAACCTGGTAATAACGTGTCTGCAACCCCAGCTCTTCAGGGCTGCCCACCCCATGGCAGCACGCATGCCCGCAGCTCACAGCGCTTTCATGAGACTCCCCTGCACATGTTGACACAAAGACTAAACCGAAGATGCATGGCAAACGCGCCTACACACCAAAGGGGAACGTGAGCGGCAGCTCGCCCCGGTGCTCCGGAGCCTCCTCCCAGTCGCTGTCGAGCGGGTGCACGGCGCGGGTCTCATCAATGTGCACCGTGATGTCAAACTGCAGCGGCAGCCACCTGCGCGGGCCCCGCTCTGCTGAGCCATGTCGGACCTTGGAGTGAGCCGCGGCGTTTTGTTTCTTGATATGCTGGGACATAACATGCATGGCAGTGTACAGAGGGTGCACCCAGGGCCCCTGGGCCAGCAGCTTAGCATACAGTGGCTCAGGTGCGACATGCGCAGCTTGTAAGCAGCTCCTCAGAGTGAGAGTGAGAGTGAGACTGAGGACACTGCCGACCTAGCAAATGTTGCGCATGCGTTCTGCAACGCCCCATGCGGGCAAGCGTGAGCGGGTTGCGAGTGGGACAGCGGGCGGGCGCGCACGCGTCGAAGTAGTGGCTGAGGCGCTCGGTGCGCGGCTTGTAGATGACGCCAATCGCGCGCTCCAGCAGCGGCCCCGCCAGCGCGCGCGTGAGTTCGCCGGGCGCGCCGCGGAAGTCGAGCGCGAAGCCGCCGCCGCGGCCGGCGCTCGCCGCGTGCAGCAGGCTCTCGTACGAGCCTGCACGCGAGCGCTCCGAACTTGTACGCGACCCTCCGCTGCAGTGCAGCTAGCAGGCGGCAGGACGGATGTCCTCACTCCCAACAGCCTCTGTAGATCACGCGGTCAAGGATAATCACTGAAGCGTTACAGCAAATCACACGCGCGGATATGCCCAGCTTTTTACGTACAAGCGAGGCTGCGTGAGCCGCCCACGCCGCACAGCGCTAGAGGCGCACGCCTGCGATGCTGGGCTTGACGGCCATGCGCTGGACCGGCTCGCCCCACTCATCGGCGGCGGCCACCGTGCCGGCGTGCGTCGTGAAGCCCACGTTGCACACCTGCGCAGGCGAGGCCGGCTCGTTGAGAAGGCAGCGGCCGGTGCAGTGCAGGGCTGCGGGTGGATCGGGTGGTGCCTAGGCGCGCGCGCTCGCTTGATGCATGCTCTGCCCATGGGCAAGCAGAGGGAAAACAATAACTGTGCCCACTGCATGTGCTGCCCGTAGCATGAGGCGCAGCGCGCGCACCCGCTTGCCGTATTCCCTCCGCATCAGCTGCCCCAGATTGATCTCGCGGCGCCGGCGGCCCTGCTCCCCACCCCACAAATCACCTGGTTGCATCTGTCGTGACACCGACCATGTACCCTGCGGCTGTACATCAGCAAGGTGTGGGCGCCGCCTGTTATTGCCATGCCTGCTTCGCTGCTTCTCGCAACAGCATACCCTGTGGCTGGCTCTAGTAGCACCCAGCGCTGGGCCAGGGCGCGCCATGTCGGTGGCTGACGCGTCGCCCAGGTGGCTGTTGTGCGCCCAGACGACCACGTGCGGCCGCTCCGAGTAGTGCCGGCTGATGTGGGCGACCAGGTCGCGCACGATGGCCATGAAGTGCTCGTCGCGGATGTTCCAGGTAATCTCGTCCCTGCCGCTGCCAGCTTCAACCCTATCCAAACCCTTTCCAAGCACAGACGCTGTGCGGGGTAGGGCCCAAACCCTAAACCTAAACCTAATTGCAAATGCAGGGTGGCCAGCGTGCGGCGTGGCGGTGGCACCGGAAGAACATGTTGCGGTAGTACGTCTCTGCGCCCTTGACCACGCGCGCGTTGCAGCCCGCCGCAAACGCCTCCTCCGCCTCGCGCGGGCCGCCGCCCTTGTCCTTGAACGCGGGCGCCCTGCGCGCGCGCGGGGCCTCGCTCATGTCCATGCACAGTGCCGGTCACGATAGTGGTGACCTCCATGCTCCTTGCAGGCACAGCTGGCAGAGCAGGCTTGGTACAGAAGCGCCTCTGCGCCCGCTCAGGCTGCACTGTGTTCGCTCAAGCACATGGCGGAAAGCGTTAGCCCATACTTCGCGCATACGCGCGTGTCCCGGCCAGGACGCCGAGCATGTGTTAAGCGCGGTGTTGGAAAGGATCCTGGCAGGTATTGCTGCAGCTGGCAACGATGATAAGGTGCATGCGGCCAGCCGCGCACTTGGCCAGGAGGTCCATCATCTGCGCAAGCGCCTCCTGCTCGCACGACTTGTAGCCCTGCGCCAGGCCGACCGCATAGTTGAGCGCGTCGCTGCCAAACCTGCGCGCATGGCCAGCCCCAGTTGGCCCCCACCCACTCACCATATGTGTTGCCTGCAGGGACACAGGCCTCACAGCCACTCGAGGAAGTGGTCCCCAAAAAGCGAGCACAACCTGGCGAGCGCCAATCCTTCACTCACCGGATCCAACAGCCTTGTCGAGCTTGTTGGAATAACTGACAAAATTGCAGAAGCTCTGGCACTAACACCTCGAGCCACCCACTGTGCCGGAGCAGCAACCTGCTGGCCAAGTGTGCGCTCCAGCAGCCTCTGCAAGGCATGCGTGCGCGCATGCGTCTCCCGCCACAGCGGGCGCACTTGTCGAAGCATGCATAGCGCTCACGAGCCGCGTCCGCATGCTCCGGGTCGACGCGCTCCAAGTAGCGGATGACGGCGTCGGCGCTGCAGTGCAGCGAGTAGACGTCTGCCGGTGGCGGGGCGCTCAGTGGATTGCAAAAAATTGGGCTTGCTCAGCTGCTGCCAAGCATCACAGCAAAGTCGCATGCGATATAGATAGCGCTCCCAGTCATGCAGAACTTTACTGTTTCGACCGGTCGTGCAACAGCTGCAGCTGATATCCATTTTGGCTGATTATCTTTGAAAGATGAGCCCCGACGGCGTTCCCACGACCGCTCGGTCTGGCCTGGGGTGCCGCGGGGGGAGACTGGGCACGGCGCTGAATGCCGCACCGGCTTGGGCGCTCGAGTTCCGTGGGGCGGGCGGGCGGCGCGCTGGGCTGTATGGCATGCTTGCCTCTCGGTACCCCTGTCTGCGGTGCATTCTATTCGAGTCCCGGGTGGCTAGGTTACCAGCCTGCTTACACAGATCATTCCGCCTGCCTGCACTTGTTGTCCCGCCCCTGCTTGCATGAGTTGATCATGCATCCTGCCTGCCTGCCTTATCATCTTGCCCCTGCCTGCCTCCTTGAGTGTATGGAGTGGGCGGGCGGGGCGCCAGGCCGTTTTGCTCTACCCAGCGCGCCGCACACACTCAGGGAGGCACGCAACCGCAAGATGAGATGTTGAGGTAGGCAGGATGCATGAAACGCTCATGCAGGCAGGGGGGGAGAACAAGTGCAGGCAGCCGAAATCATTTGTTCAAGCAGGCAGGTAGCCGAGCCACCCAAAACCTTATAGGACGCACGGTAAACAAGGCATTGAGAGCGAGCATGCCAAACGGTCTGGCGCGCCTGGCCGTGTTGCGCTTTGGCTTGCTTGCGTTCAAGTACACATGTACAGCACCAGCGGCCGTAAAGGCAATAACGCTGCAGTGCGCCTCCACACATCTTGCCACCACAGGGCGCAGGAGCTCTGCCTGTCCAAGCAGGCTGACTTTGTCATGTTTGGTGCACCCTACAAGGACTGTCCAAACATGTCGGCTTCGTGATATACCCCTATTGCCTGGATTGGGCCCTCACCCATGCCGTACAGCCCCGCTGCGCGGCGCGTGCGTTCGGACTCCGGCAGCGCCAGGTTGTGCGCACGGAGCCAGGCGACGAAGCGCTCGACCGAGCGGTTGCGCCACATCCACTGCGGGAAGCGCTGCGCGCACAGCAAGGCAGTGTGCCCAGGGCGCGTCGGTGACAGCGTACGTGAGACACAGGCGATGCCAGCATGCGCTCTGACATGCTGGGAGTGCAGGTAGCTGACCTGTCAGCACCACTGCAAGAAGGGAAGGCGTTGGGAGCACTGCATGGCTGTTGGCCTGGGAATGAGAACAATGCCTGTGACACACCTACATGTTGTATAATATAAAGCGGCACTTGAAGCGGCATACCAAGCATGGTGCATGCTGATGATGCAGAGCTACCAGCTGAGCATATGCACATGCATGACCCTCCAGATGGTCCTGTCAACCAGGTGCCGTGTGAGCAAGACCACCGTACGTCTGCACGAGAGGAGACAAGGCGCTGTCACGGGCCATGTGCGCGCGCTACAGCTGCCTCGCATGCTGCCCTGGACACCACAGGGACACCACAGGGAGCATGGCATGGGCATGGCTGGCATGCAAGACACACAGCATGCAAGACCGCGCCTTCAAGGCCGACAGCGCCTCGTTGGCATCCTTCTCGTTGGACAGGCCCCGCACCCACAGGTTGGCCTTGAAGATGTCCGGGAAGTCTGCCAGCCCACCATGCTTGGTGACTTGTGGCAGCTGACAATCCTTACGTAATGCTTGGTAATGCACACGTCCATGAAGGACTGCAGCTGCAGGCAACAATGCGCTTACGCGGCACTCCTACCGAACAGCTTGTCAGACTTGCAAAGCGCTCTGGCATGGCCTGCAGGTCGCGTGATGGCACTCAGGCAAAAGAAAGCACCTGCTTCCAGTGCAACGGCGTTGAAGGCGCGCTGCTGGATGAGCAGCCGCGTCAGCGCAGCGCGGAAGTCGTAGAAGTCCGCAGTGCCGTGCCTGGCCTCGCCGATGAGCACGAAGTCGCAGGTCGCAGGGATGCGGTCAAGCACGGCCTCGGGCGACGCCGGATATGCGTGCTGCTCTATGACGCGCGCCACGCCGCGCTCGGCCTGCACCATGCTGGCCGCCGCCGCGAGCCTGACAGCTGATGTGCGCACCTTGGTAGCCAGGACCAGCTTGCGCAGAGAAGGTTTTGCAGTGCCGGATGCGCACACTGCAGAGCTTCTCATGTGCTCTTGTGAAAGTGTGGTTGGGGGAAGCAGAGCATGATGATGCAAAGATTGACGGGGCACAGGCCCTTGCTTTACAATGCGAGTGCAATGTGTAAACATACTGAGTTTAGTCTGCAAAGCATGCAACACTACGCTGCTGCTGCTGATATCACCTTAACAAGCAACCGGACTTTGTCCTACAAATGCTTGCAGTGCACAATCACGCAATACCCAGACAGCGAGCCAGACAGGACAATATAGAGTGCTCTTCCACAGTAGAGTAATGCTAGCTAATTTTGGGGACCTTGACAAAGGCGCCTTCCCTGTCGGGCGCTTCTGCCATGATCGCTTCCCTGCAAGCAGAACTTGTTCGTGTCAGCACCCAGGAGCCAAAGAGATTCAGCTACGTGCGCCATGGAGCTTGACAGGAGTACCTCTGGTCAAAGGTGCGGGGCACGTCTGCACGGAGCAGGTTCTCCTCTGTCAGGTCTGCGCGCGTGGCCGGCGGCACGCCCTCCACGTCCACGGCCTGCAGCTGATCGAACCTGGGCCGCCGCCAGACAGCAGTCTCTGATTAGATATACACAGCGTGTTGAGGCGGTCTGTCTAGCAGTGCAACTCAACAAGGGAGGTGGCGATGCACAAATCAGCAATACTCTGCAGCGCGCACCAGTCCGCTATCTGCTCCAGCTTTGGTCCCCAGTCGCGGACCTGTGTGCGCGTGCGTGAGTCACAGAGGAGCCGTCGTGTGTGTCAGTGCAGAGTACAGGCCTGCAGCAGCGCGCCTCCTCGTCTGTCACAGAAATCTGCGCCATCTTTGCAAGCTTCCGCACGTCCGGCGGCTCTACGCGCCCGCTGTGTGCCGCTGCTTGCAGCTGCCTCCCAGCAGGCCAGGGCGCCCTTGTCCGCTTCCCCACAGAGCACGCTAGGTGCGCGGTGCACTGGCACAGCTGGAGCAGCCGCGGCGTCATATGAACTACTATCAGTAACCAGCTGGCTTGTGTGATCTAAGGCCGGTCTGTACGACGGGAGAGTGCCTAGGCCCTAGCTAGGGCATGCTGCGCATGCTGCAGCTTTGGATGGACGCAGAACAGCTCAAGTCATGCGTGACAGCCTGTCACAGCTGCAGCTTGCCTGCTGAACGCTGTCCTGCTCAGCCGATGTGAGCGTGCGCAGCGCAGGCTGCATGCAGCGCCCGCAGTGATGCCTGCCACGTGATCAGAAGAGCAGGCGATGCAGCCATGCAGACCAGCAGGGGCCCCATCAACAACGTGCAAGAGCACCTGCACAGCGCTTTTGCGTCAGACGGCTGCCGCAACTGGGGCCTGCTCTACTCGCTGCCCTCCCAGAACGCGCAGGCCGCCGAGAACGGCGCGTCAGGGTGCGCTGGAGTGTTGACGCACTGGCTAGCTGCCCTGAGGCTCGCTCTGACGCTCACTGCGCAGGAACGCGGCTTTGTATGGCACCGGCGCGGTCGCAAGCGCGGCAGAGGTCGCAAAGGTGCGCCAGGGCGCTTGGAGTACAGGACGTGCCCTGTCTGCGCATTCCTTGACGTCACTTTTATGCAACGCAGGCACTGCGCGCGCTGCGAACTGCGTCCCGGAGCGTGCCCCTCCCGCAACGCCGCGCGGTCCCCGTCCCGCCGCCAGCCTTGCAAATCGCCACGGTGAGCGCGGCCAACACTCGTGCACGCCTCCGCCTTGAGCGCAATATGTGTGTTGCCAGAGCGTGACATTGATGCGCGCAGGCACCACGCCAGTCCCAGACCTCGCAGCAGCCGACGGAGTTGGCGCTGCCAGCGCTTGCGTCCGGCGTGTTTGCAGACGAGCCGGAGGACTTTGCCGAGGTCGCACAGGCCGCGGAGGGCGCGCGCGCAGCGCGCGGGCAGGAGGCTGCGGCGCCGCTGGCGGCATGGCCGCTGAGCGGCCCGCCGTGTCCAGGGCAGGCGCAGAGCATGGGGGTCACGCCGCCTCAGCCGCTGCCCTTTGCCCATCCACCCGCTCCGCCGCATCCCTGCCCCCGACCCTGCGGCGAGACCCAGCCGAGCGGCCGGGCTGCCCTGCGCGCCGGCGCCGGCACACCGCTGCAGGCCATGTCGACGTCAGCGCAGCGCCCGCTCGACGCCGCCATGCCTGGCTGTGGGTCAGATGGAGGCGGCCCTGGCGCGCCCGGTGCTGGGCCAGCGACCGGGCCGGCCGGAGGTGTAGGCGCAATGCTGTGCTCGCACGGCGTGCCGCTGGCGGCGTGCAGCCACGCCGTGGAGCACCTGCGCGACGTCAAGAGCTTCCTGCTGGACGTCTGCGAGGAGCTGCTTGACAGGCAGCCGGGTGGGTGGCGCGGGGTGCTCTGCCGCAACCCCGTGATGTGCCTACAAGGCTCGCCTGTGCTGGGGCGCATGCAACGCACTGTGCTTCAACATTAGCGTGATGCATGCGTCTGCCAGCATGTACTGGATCGAGTGGCTGATCAAGGGAACATTGTGTAGTCATGAAAATCAACTGAGGTAGTTTACCAAGCATGGGAGCTCCCGTTGGAGCATCAGCAGTAACTCCGTAGCGCCTTTCCCAGGGCCGGCCCGCCGGGCGGAGCTGGAGCGGGAGAAGGCGCGCCTGGGCGCAACCAAGGCGCTGCTGGAGGGCGTCGTCAAGCGTGGCAGCCCCGCGGGCACCGCCGCGGCGCCGCCCGCGCACGCAGGCGGCGTCAGGGGCGGCTACGGGCCGGGCGGCGGGTGGGCAAATGGCGGAGCTGGCCAGCGGCCCCAAGGGCCTGGAGCATGGGCGGTCACCCCTACTGAAGGGAGACTGGGCAGCGCCACAGTCTGCGTCCCGCCCAGGCCCGGGCACAACCTGGCCAGCGGCCAGGGCGCGGGGACCCCTGGGCTAGCGCCCTCAGCGCCGTGGACGGGCGGCGGCGGCGCCGCCGGCGTGTTTGGCGCACCTGGCTGGGCCGACCCAGCTGTATGCGGCAGAGACGGTGGCTTCGGAGGGGACGGCGGCGGCGGCCGCTTTGGCACGGCGGGCGGCGGCGGCGGCGGCGGCCGCTTCGGCGCGGCGGGCGGCGGCGGCGGCGGCTGGGGATTCGGCGAGGGCGGCCCGGCGGACTGCGGCGGCGGCGGCGGCTGGGACGGCGGCGGCTTCGAGGATGCTGGCCCCCGCCCGCCCGACCCGAGCTTGCGCCAGGCCGCGCCGGGCGTGAACGAGGCGCCGATTGACGCGGTGGTCGTGGATGGGCGCGCAGGCTCGCCCCCTTGCTGGACGCCTCACCCCACCATGTCTGCACATGATGCATGTGCACTGGCTGAACGCGGTCAGAAATGCATGCTGCCATGCTTTTGTGACTCAACGGCAGAAAGACTTCATGGCATGCATGTATAGTTCAGACTTGCTCATGCAATAGGTGCCGTTGAAATGGAGTTGTACACTGTCACTGACCCTGACCTTGTGCTGCGCGCAGATGCGCGCTGGGCGCGCAACGACTTCCCGTGGTCGGCGGACCTCGCGCAGGCCAACCGCGACTACTTTGGTAACAGCTCCTTCCGGCCAAACCAGCGCGAGGCCATCAACGCCACGCTGTCAGGCAACGACTGCTTCGTGCTCATGCCCACGGGCGGCGGTGCGCCCTGGCGCGCCGGTCGTCGCTGGTGTCTTGGCCAGTGCCCTGCAAGACTCGATGCGGTGCATATCAGGCATGGTAAGGGCAGCAAACAGAAACGAAGGTGGTAAAGCAGGCTGAACAGCCATAGCGACTGGGTTTGTGGGCCGCAGGCAAGAGCCTGGTGTACCAGCTACCCGCCATTCTCTGCCGCGGCGTCACCGTGTGCATCTCCCCGCTCGTGTCGCTCATCCAGGATCAGGTGCGCTACTGTGCTGTCGAAATCCGCGGCCAGGAGCGCCCAGCGTGTTTACCGTGCACTGCTGCGCTTCATTCCCAAGCTTCCCCTGTGTACGGGCTAGGTAGCGCTGCAGTGCCCTAACTACATGCCTGGTAAGCAGGCTGCGGTGTCTCGCATGTGTCTGCATGCTGGCGGGCTGGGGCAGCAGCGCCCCGGCTGCAGGCACCTGGTGCAGGCGCATGGGGCACACGCCGCGCGGAGACCCTCCGCGTGCCAGGCTTGGCTGCCCAGCGCAGGCGTGCTGTCCTGGGCGCTGCGGGCTGACCCGCCCGCCGGGGGGCAGGTGTTCCACCTGCAGCAGGCGGGCGTGGAGTGCGGCTACCTCAGCGGCGGCCAGGAGTACGAGGAGTCGCGGGACCTCATGGCGCGCCTGCGCGCGGACCCGCCCGGCACGCGCATCCTGTTCGTGACGCCCGAGAAGGTCGCGCGCTCCGACGCGCTCATGCGCGTCTTCGACGCGCTGCACGAGCGCCAGCTGCTGGCGCGGCCCCCGCCCCCGGCGCTCCCGCCCGGCCTGCGGCCGTGCGACCTGCCAGCGAGGGTCTGGCTGCAGGCTGACGGTTTGCGCGGCGCCCAGGATCGGATCGTCGTGGACGAGGCGCACTGTGTGTCGCAGTGGGTGCGCGCCCATGCTCAGTGCTATACTTTTGCTGCAGCGCATGTCTGTTTGGCTGGCCGAGGTGGACATGCAAGCTGAGATCTGTACCGCACAACTAGGCTGCCAAGTGCCCTTGCGTGCAGAGTCCCTGCGCACTCATGCAGTGCCTGCTGGGCATGCTGTGCACCGCCGCGTTGATGAGCTCCGTCTTTGCAGGGGCATGACTTCCGCCCGGACTACAAGGGCCTCAGCGTCTTCAAGCGCAGGTCAGTGTGGTCACATCATACATCCTGTTTGCTGGCTGCCAAACAGCACCGCTATGCTGCCCTGCGCGCTTGTGGCGACCGAGCAATGCAGAGCACTTCCGCGCTCCTGCTCTTGCATGGTAGGGCCAGGGCAGTACGGCTCTGACATGCCTGACAGGCAATCATGGTGGTCAGGACACAGGGAGCACTGCAGGGGCCCCCAGCGCTGCCCGGCGCCGGCCAGGTACCCCTCAGTGCCGCTGCTGGCGCTGACGGCGACCGCCACGCAGCGCGTGCAGCGCGATGTGGTGCTGCAGCTGGCCATGGCGCACGCGGTCAACTTCCGCTCCAGCTTCAACCGCGCCAACCTCAGGCGCGGCCAGGCTGCGGGTGCTGATGGTCGATTCCGGCTCCTGGGCAGTGCATGTGCAACAGAGGTGGATCGTAGCGCCTGGTCATCGTCAATGTGCTGCAGGATGTTACTGCCTGCGTGAGTTGCAGGGCAGAGAGATAGGGCAGCAGGCAATGACTGCGAGGCACGTGAAGATGTCAGGCAGAGCAGACGAAAAGACACATCACGGTAAAGTTTTGTCTATGTTCAGTATAAGAGGTCAGGTCATGCACGTCGTCCTCATTCTGCTTGTAAACGCATTGCTAAGGAGCGGGTCTGTCACGGCTGTCACGCCCGCCCGGGGCGGCGCAGGTACGAGGTGGCCAAGAAGAAGAGCAAGGTGAAGGAGGCCGTGGACGAGATGGCCGCGCGCATCCGCCGCGACTTTGCGCCGGGCGGGCGCGTGGCGTGCGGCATCGTGTACTGCCTGTCGCGCAATGACTGCGAGAAGGTGGCCGCCGAGCTACAGGCGCGCGCGCCGGCCTTAGCTTCATGCCTGCGCACCAGACTGACCGCCGGCAGCCTCTGAGATGAAGGGATGTAGATGATTGCCATCAGGTCACAGAAATGCATCAGCTTGATGCTTGCTCTCACAGTCTCTGATCTGTGTTTCGGATGTCTTGGAATTAGCATGATCATGAGCGCTGTGGGGTTTCCAAGCGTGCGAATGCAGTGCTTACTTTTGCAGGAGGCGCTGCGGCGGCAGTGCGGGCGTGGCGTGCGCGTCAGGCGCGGCCCCTGCGCCCTGCTCTCCACTGCCTGCAGCCTGCCGTGAGCCACGCATGTTGCTTCAGTGCCTCAGTGCCGGTGCACCTGGGTTTAGGCTGACATACAGCTAGCATTCAGCATGTCGTGCTGATGGGCTGACATCCCGGTAAGTGCGCAGACGCGCCCCTGCTGCATATGCAGCCATAATAATGCCCGCTCGCGCGCTGCTTAAGCGGGTCCTGCATGCGCGCGCGCAGCCACTACCACGCGTCGCTGTCGCAGCAGGAGCGCGAGGAGGTGCAGGGCGCCTGGACGCACGACCGCGTGCAGATCATCTTGGCCACCATCGCGTTTGGCATGGGTGCGCTGCCGCCGCTGCGCTGACGCGGGCAGCTCTGCGCGCCTCTGCCGTTTGCGCAGCCGGACGAAGTTCGGTGCTCGCGGTGCTTGCAATAGCAGCCGTGCCTGTACATGCAGCGCTGCTGCGCCGCTGCAGGCAACAACGCTCGCCTCTGCACTCCTGCAAAGTGCCTTGTTACTTCATGGTTGGTGCGCCGGCTGCAGCACGGCGGTGGTCAGCTGCGCGGGCGCACGCGCAGGCATCAACAAGCCAGACGTGCGCTTCGTGATGCACTACTCCTGCCCCAAGTCGCTGGAGGGCTATCACCAGGTCTGCCCCGGCCCTGGCCCTCTGCACGCGGAGCCGTTCTAACCGGCCGCTCCGCCCTGCCAGGCCTGAATCAGGCGCTGCTGTGTAGTCAAGCTGGCCCCCATGCCGTCCTCTCGCACCCGCGCCGCACTCCTCAGCTCCCGCCTGTCCCGGCCCGAATCCTGCTCAGCGCCCGGCGGTGCGCCCGTAGGAGACCGGGCGCGCGGGCCGCGACGGGCGCGTCGCAACCTGCATCCTGTACTACAGCTACGCCGACGCGATCCGCACGCGCCACATGCTCAAGCAGAGCGCCGAGGAGAACCGGACGCCGCCCGCGCAGCTGGCCTGCAACATGGACTCGCTGAACCAGATGGCGAGCGCGCGCCTGGCCCCCTGCGCGCGCAGGCGGCATGCGCAGCAGCAGACCCGATCGTGCAGTCCTCGCAACAGCTCGCAATAGCTTGCATGAGCCAATCGTGCAGTCCTTGCAATAGCTTGCATGAGGTGTCGGCTACCATGGATGGGTCTGGGTGATGAAGTCATCAGCCTCCTGACAGGGTAACACGCATGTTTCGACCCAGGCTGGGCGGCAATGCATATGCCCTTTGAGGCTCTAGTGAGGCTCTAGTGACCTTACTCTTGAAAGAAATACTCGTTGATGCTGCCGCTCGCAGGTGGCGTACTGCGAGGAGCAGGTGGAGTGCCGGCGCGCGGTGCTGCTGGCGCACTTCAACGAGGCCTTCAACCCCGCACGCTGCCACGGCACCTGCGACACGTGCGCGCTGCTGCAGTCACCGCGGCCATGCCTGCTTCTGCAGAGTAAACCCTCCCCTGGAACCTACATGCCTGCTGAAAGTTGCTGCCCACCAGCTGCCGAGTGGCATGTGCAAGGCATCGGAGATCATTGCTTCCTGTTGCACCCAACCCCGCCATGGGACGCCCCCATGCATGACAGGCGCGGCGCCGTGCCGGCAGGTGCGCGGGCCGCGGCGGCCGCGAGTTCGAGCAGCGCGACGTGACGGCGGCGGCGGCGGCGGCGGTGGCGGCCGTGCGCGCGGTGGCCGGCAAGGGCACGCTGGGCCACGTGGTGGACGTGCTGCGCGGCGCCAGCACCAAGGCGGTGCGCGAGCGCGGCCATGACCGGCTGCCCGAGTACGGCAGCGGGCGCGACCTCAGGCGCGCGCCCGCGCCGACCCCGCAGCCTCCTGCATGCGCATGGCGGCGGCGTCAGGAGCGCAATAGAAACCCGTGGAGCGAGCGCATGCCGGCCACAACCCCCGACGTGTGCGTGCCGCGCAGCAAGGGCGACGTGCAGCGGCTGCTGCGGCGGCTGGTGGTGGCCGGCGTGCTGCTGCAGGACACGTTCCGGCAGGACAACCAGTACGGCGGCGTCGTGTCCTGCCTGCGCGTGGCCGAGCCCGGCGCCGCGCGCCTGGCCGCCGGCGCGCTGCGCGTCACGCTGCCCTTCCTGGCCAAGGCGCGCGCGGTCGCGCGCTTCCGGATGCATGCACCAGGGCCCGAGCAACGCTCGCACCCTGCTTGCCGCAATGAGGAATGCGCGGTCTCAGTGTGGAAGTATACTTCGACACTGTGGCCTGCCTAATATGTTCCAAGTCACGGGCTACTGACAGACACAACGCTTCCAGAGCAGCCCTTTTCCGCCGAGCAGAGCCCAGGCGTCCGCCGGCAGGACCTTGGCCACTGCGAGAGGCCGCCGGGAAGTGGCCACAGTTCCGCACAGTGACACTGTCGGCGATGGCAGGCGCGCGCTCGGTTGGTGACGCGCCTGCGCCGCGGCGGCAGGCCGGCCCCGCGCCCGAGACGCCCGCGTCCGCCGCTGCGCCCGGCAGCAGGAAGCGCGCGCGCGCGCCGCGCGCCAAGAAGGCCGCCGCCGCCGAGGCGGCGGCCGCGGCGGACGAGGATGGCATCGAGGACGAGGACAACGTCATCGTGCTCGCGGACGACTCCCAGGACTTGGTGGCGCCGGCGCGCGCCCGCCCTGCGGCCCTTCTCGCGTGTGGTCATCGCGGCCAGCACCCCGGAGCTGCTCTTGTACACCTTTGTGTGTAGAGACGAGGGCATGATGCTTGGTTTCAGTTTGTTGGGGGTCTTCACAAAGCGTGCTGGCTACTGCGCAGGAGGAGCGGGAGGCGCGCGAGGTGGCGCGCGGCGCGCTGGCGTTGCTCTCCGACTGGCTGGAGCACGCCGGCGGCGCCAAGCGGCCCGGCGCCGGGCGCAACCGCATCCTGGAGGGCCCGACGCTGGACGCGCTGGCGCGCCTGCGCCCGCCGACCGCCGCCGCGCTCGCCGACCTGCACGACGTGCCGCGCTTGTCCCAGAACAAGCGCAAGCATTACGGCGAAGCCATCGTGGCCGCGCTGCTGCAGGCGCGCCCCCTCTTCTGTGCGCTCTGCGGAATTAGGGTTAGGGTTAGGGCTGTTGCCTGTATGCCAGTGCTCCGGCGGCTTGACGCGCACGCAGGATCGCCCCTTCCAGGGTCACATGGCCGCAGCACAGCGAGGCCGTCAGGGCCGCGCCGCTGCCTGTCCTGCTGCCGCGCTGTGCATGGATGGGCAGGCTGTGCTGGTGACCTGCCTGTCGGCGCCGCGTGCGCCTTGTCCGCGCTGGCTGGGACATACAGCAGCGCGAGCGGCGTTCTGGCTCTGACCGAGGGCCCTGACATGCTGCACCTCAGCGCTACGTAGAAAGCTTGTCAATGCGAACACTACGTAGAAAGCTTGTCAATGCGAACAACAAGTTCATGGCCGCATTTTTCTCCGACAATTACAATGCAGCGTCTGAGCATTGATCTGCGTGCGGCTGCGCAGGCAGCCCGCTGGCTCGCCGCCAAGCGTGCGGGGGTCAACAGCCAGGCCGAGTTCAAGCTGGACACCGCCGCGATAGAGCAAAGCTGCGCGCCCGCCGCCGCCGCGCCCGCCGCCGCCGCCGCCGCATGGTCCGACGACGACCTCACGCCGGCCGGCAAACGGCACAGGTGGCAGCCCTACCGTGCCGCCTAGCGCCCTGGCTGGCTGCCACCGTGATCTGCCAGACTGTGCGTGCACACTTTTGCATGCTGCATGCCACAGCAGCGCATCGCACACGAGGCCAGAAGCATGCGCTATTATCAAGCGCTGGGTGATCCTGTCTGGAGAACGCTGGCTCTGACCAGTGGCAGGCCGGCCCGCCACTGGCATGCAAGTGTCATGCGGAGCAGTGCAGTCGGCGCGGCACGAGGCTTGGATGCGCGGCGAGGCATGCACGCCAAGCTCACGCGCCTGCATGCTGCCGGCTCGCCGGCCCTGGCGGAGCGCGCGCACTCTCACCGGGTCCGGCGCGCCGCCGGCAGGCCGGGCTCCGCGGCCGGCCGCGCGTCTGGCGGCAGCGGCGCGCGCAGCGCGCCGGGCCTCGACCAGTTCCGCTTCTCCGGCCCGGGCGGCCATGGCGGCGCGGCCCGCAGCGCGGCCGCGGCGGGCGCGGGGCCTGTCCCGGCGCTGAGCGCTGTGCAGGCGGCGGGCAGCGGCCCAAGCACAGTCCCTGGGCAGGGGCAGGGGTTGCAGGGCGACGGCGCCGGGCCTGGTCAGCCGCCGCCGGGGGGAAGCCATGTGGGGCCGGTCCCCGCATGGCCAGGAGCGCCGGCCTTGAGCGCCGCCGGCGGCGCGATGCAGGGCTTTGTCACAGCGTCCAGCATGCGCAGCTCGCCGCACTGGGGCCCACACCCTCCGCAGGCGCAGCCACGTGGCCCGGGCGCATGGCCCGCGGCGGGGCGCGGCGAGGCGCCGGGGACCTGCGGTGCGGGGGCGCGGCCCGCATGGCAGCCGGCGTGGCCGGCGTGCCCGGCCGGCGTGATTGAGGGCCCCGCACAGTTGTCGGAGGTGTTCCCCGGCAATGCCAGCGGCAGCGGCGGCTGGCGCCCCAGCCAGCGGTAGCGGACCCGCCTGTAAACCTAGTTCAGTCTGTGTCGGCCTCTCTTTGAGTTCTGTCTGGCAGTAAGCGGCAGTGTGTAGCATTGAGAGTGTTCTAGCGATCCTGTCTGTCCCTTTGCATGTCGCGGGCGCACTGTCTTCTGCAGGGGGCTGATGGTAGATGTAATAAATCAGTTCAAATGCGGACCTTGCCAGCCGAAGGCAGGCTGCTAACACCACGCTTGCTCCCTGCATCCCACCAAAAGTTGCAACACCATAGACTTGCATCGCAACTGTGTCACCAGCCTGATGTCAGTCAGTCTGCATGCAGCACGCGCGCAGGTTTACATGCTCAGAGTACATGCGCGCAGAGTGCGGGGTAGCTGGACAGCAGCATGCCGCACCCTGAACGCCAGCAAAATCATATCCCAATTTTTTGCGGTCCATTCATGCCCTGCTGATACCTTTACAATGAAAATCCCGTGACCGACGCCCGGCAAGCCTTGTTGCCAGGTGCGAGCGTTCCTGATCTCTGTCAAACCGAAATCGACGCAGGCATGACCGCATAGCTCCTGGGTGGCACGGACGCAGGTGCGCAGCAGCAGCGCACATCCACCAGCCAGTTTCCAATCCCGCCCAGGTTATTGCTTGGGGCCGGGGGCGCCGCCGCGCCGCATGGGCGGCGGCCCGACCAGGGACAGCAGCACGGGCAGCAGCACCAGGCCGTGCGCGGCGCCCAGGCCGACCAGCGCCAGGAAGATGCGGAAGTAGTACACCTCGAAGATCTGCGTGCGCGCAAACGCCAGCACCACCACGCCTGCGCGCGCGCCGGGCCGCTGCCCGCCTGAGACCGCTGGGCGGCGAGGTGCGCGGCGACGACGGCGGCGCCATGCTGGCACCCATGGGGTGACGCTTGCTGCTGCAAGGCTGTCGAAGAACCTGCACCCATTCGGTCTGACATTTTTGCTGCTTTTTATAAAAGGCGAGGATGCAGCGCTGCCGGCTGCCCCGAGGCAAGAGGCATCACGGGCCCGCTGCGCGCGCACCGGCCAGCTTGGTG
>JAABUV010001959.1_pt1 | contig 28888 bp, 33 predicted proteins | sample 5559971 | NCBI WGS metagenome assembly JAABUV01 (sample SAMN10711881, study PRJNA513362) | rock metagenome | isolation source: Antarctica rocks | place: Antarctica: Victoria Land, Knobhead nord | collected 2015-12-19
CCGCACGTCCGGGTTGTGCGCGACCAGGTGCTGGAAGGTGATGCTGGAGTTGTACGTGGTGCCGGTGTCCGCCAGCATGCCCACCCTGAGGCCACAGCCGCGAGTCACACGCAGCTCGTGGGTGTGCTGCCCGAGTGGGGAAGGTCTGTCAGTCCGTCCTTGCGCGCAGGTCCTCAGAACTTGGGCGCGCACACGCAGTTGACAACCGGGGACACACTGCCCCTCGGCAAGACTGCACTGAGCAAATATTTGGTCATGCTAGAGGGCTTTCAAGAGTTGGTGAGATGGTCAAGATGGTCAACAGGGGCGTGCCGAACGGGGTAGTTCTGAGCGTACGGCACCATGCTGTTGTTGAGCTGCAGCGTGAACTCGCCGCTCAGCGCAGTGCCGCCAATGGTGGGGTCGCCGATCCTGCCGCACAGTCAATCCGGCTCAAACTCGATGCTGGGTCTGAGATATCGGCTTGCAGGACACGTGCATGCAGAACCCGTCAAGACGTCGTGGGCCAAGGTCAGGTAGCTTCTTGTAACGCTAAATGCACAATCGCCTCGCTGGCTGCTCACGCTGCCGCGTGCTCCCAGAGCAGGCCAGCCGATCTCATAACATGGCAACAGGCAAATCAAGGCATAGATGCATGCAGTGGCCAGCCACTTTCTGTAAGCGGCACAGTATGCACAACAAGAGGTGACAGGAGTTTGCAGCCAGACATCGTGGCAGGCTAAATGTGAATGCAACTGGGCCTTGTGTTGCACTGGCCACAGGGCCTCCAGACTCTCAACACTTGCAAGGGCCTAGCAACAGGCCCTGGTCGGGCCGCACTGGTAGTAGATCCTGCGCGGAACCAGCACACAAGCAGCATCAGCAGCTGCATGATCTGCCAAGAGCATGCAATAGCCATGCGCTCAATAAAAAGTACGGGACAACGACGTTGGTGTGCAAGTTGGTGTACAACTGCAACACTGTGCACACAAGGAGCGGCAGCTTTTCAGCGTTGCATGTTGGTCAAGACAAGCACAGACAGGGCTGCCAGGGCGCACGTCTTGCCGTACGGGAGGCCAGTGACATGCACATGGTGGAACAGCTGCGAGATGAAGGTCTGGCCGCTGAAGAAGTACGTCTGCAGCCCGCCACATGCAACTGTCACATACTCAAATGCTTGGCAGCATCAACATCGTAGACAGCATAACGCATACTTCAACGCTTCTTGTGTGTAGGCAGGTGGGTGTGCTGTGCGCAACAAGCGCATGTGGCTAACCCCCTCGCATGGCATTCTTCTTCCATGTTCCCATGAGCTTTGACTTTACGCTGCCACGCTCCTCAGGACTCTGCCGGCTGTGTGATCACCATGAGCAGGCCATCATTGTCAGGACTGCCACAAGCGCTCGCACACCTGAATGTAGGAGCGGGCGGTGCCGTTGTTACTCTTCAGGTAGAACCCAGACTTTGTGCCCCAGCTCACCTGCACGGGCATACACAGAGTCGGCCTGTTTGTGAATGCATGATATATTATGCAACATGCTGCCACTGACTTGCAAGTTGTGTGCAGGCAGAGTCTGCGTGTTGACAACAACGTGGCTGCTCGCGTTAGCGACACATTCATGCGCCACCAATGAGCAGCCCATGCCGTGCACGGGCGTCACCACGGAGGCCACGGACGAAGGGTCGGGCGTCTGCGGCGCAAAGCTGTAGTTGGGCGACTGCGGGTAGTCGTCGATGAATCGGTTGGCGCCGGCCACCGACTGGTTGATCTGCGCCGGGTTGGTGACCAGCGTCGGCGTGCCCGTCGACCACGACACGTACACGGACCCGGTCGCCACGCCCTTGAGGTCGACCGCGCCCTCTGCCGCCCGCCCAGGCTGTTTGGAAGTGATGCACCTAGACACAAGTAAACTGGTGTCTAAAACATAGGCCTCCTCAGCTTGGAAGAACGTGCGCGGGTGCTGCGGAGGGACAGGTGTGCACCGGTGCAGCCCTGCTGCGCTGATCATGGCTTTTTGCGCTCTAAAGCATGGCAGCCGCACCAGCGTACACAGGCCTGTGCAAATTTGCCTGATGTGCTTGTGGCGGGGTGTCATCTCAGCAGGCAAGCGGCATGCTGCCCTAATCAGAGGGTCTCGGGAAAGAGGACGGCTCAAAGCATCCAAGCACACACGCAATGTCACAGGTGACTTGTTCTAGTGGACGAACATCAGCCAGAAGAGACGTGTGACTGGCAGGTGCCAAAGGTCGGATGATGCATTGCGCTTGGCACTGGTGTAAACTGTAGCTGTTTTGACAGTGAGTGCGGCGGCCGCGCGCCTGCCAGCGTCACGTGCACGCCGTAAGGGACGGTTGTGCCCACGGCCGGCACCGCCACCAGAGGGTCATTGGCAGGGATCTCCTCAGTGGGGCCCTGGTAGCCGTTGAAGAGGACATTGTAGGGCACGCTCTGCCGCGCGCGCACGGGCCCCTCTTCATACACTGGATGCAGCTGTTGGGCCGTATGGGACCACTGGGCTACCCAGCGCTGCAGGTGTGACGCAAGCTTCCACTGCTTCGAGAAAAGGTCTGCAGCACAGCTGTCCCTGTGCGGTACTCCTAGCTACAGGCGCCGTGCAGGACCACAGCACAGCAGGGCCACACCTGCACACACTGTGAGCGTGAGGCTGTGTGCAGAACACAAGCTCTCAGCGACTCGCTTCCTGTCCCAGACAGTGTTGGCTAATAAAGGAGCACGGTACGGCGCTGTGACATGCTTGCAGGAGCGGCGCAAGCAGCAGCACTGCTTTGGTGCAGAGCAGTCTCCCTGGATAGCCAGCGTGCTGTGGGAGGTGCTAGGGCCATACCACTTGCGGCTTCTGCAGGTCCAGCGTGAAGTTCTGAGCGTGCGCCACGCATGCCAGCGCCAGGAGCAGCGCAGCAACCGCGGAGCGCGCCATGCCTCTGCAGCACATGTATAGTAAAGAGACAGCGGACGTAGTACGCCTTCTGTCTGCACAGCTTTTGAACTGAGCATGCCGTCAAGCCTAGCACTACGTCATTCCTGCCGTTCACATCACCACTACGCAGCATGAGAGCAGCCCGCCAACCAAACTGCACGTGCTGTGGGTGCAGCAGAGCGGACATCTCCACATCTTGGTCTATACATTGTTATTCGCACCTCCGGGCAACGAGACCCGTTGCCTGTCACCCTTTCGTCACACTTCCCAGCGGTATTTGAAGCGCTTGCAGCTGATACACCTCTCAGCTCGCTGTGCGCAGAGAGCGTTGGTGCGACCTCTCACAATGAATATGCAGCTGCAGCTGAAAGATGCTGCTCATTGCATCTTCTAGGGTTCGGAATGAAGGGTCCCATAAGCAATGTTGCCCACATGACCAGGCACTCCGTCCACATGGCACATCACACGCACAGCAGACTGCTCCTCATGTTACGCATGAGCACCGTGTCAGACAAGCGAAAGTAAGCAGCCGGCTGTCGTCACAACGCACCCATTCGTGTTTCTCCAGACCAAAATCTGCATGACCGGGGACCATCATGAATGCAGTCCGGCCCCAGTCATGCCTACGTCAATAATTAACTACCCGGCCCCAGTCATGCCTAGTAGGCGTTGCCTACATCGCATCTTAACTAGCAGATGGGGAACCCTGCAGCAAGCAGCAACTGATGGCATCTAGTCATGGTGGCCGCATCATGAGCTTTCCAGCCACCCACCATTTATCAGCCTGCCACTGTCATAGCTCACATGTGTCCGTACTGGCGCAAAGTCCCTTCAGCACCCCCGCTCACCCGATACGTCGCTACGCAGAGCTGGAAGCGCGCAGTTAGCAGTGCAGCACGTGACGGCGCTGTGGTGTTCACAGGCCCCTGCACGCTGTACGTGTTGCACTGCATATGCTGCACGCGCTCGCTCGCCCCATACAAAGGCACACAAAGACATGACGGCAAGGCGCCCCCACAGAAGACGTGCCTGTTACCAAGGAGGCAGGGACACAAAGACATGAAGGCAAGGTGCCCCCACAGACGACGCACCCGCGACCAAAGAGGGGAGAATAGGAAATAAGCAGCAAAGCTACGCTGTGAACCAGGGTTCTATCCACCAATAAACCCCGCGCCCGCCTAGGGCAGAGAGTTGATGGCGTTCGTGGCGGAGTTGATGTGGTTCTGGATGCCCTGCGCGACGGGGTTGTTCAGGATCTCGTTGGCCACCTGGTTCTTGTGGTTGAGCGTGGTGGTGGGCGCGGGCGTGGCGGACGCCGTGGTGCTGGGCGCCGGCGTGGTGGTGGCGCGCGCGGTGGTGGTGGGCGACGGCGTGGGGCTGGCCGGCGGCGTGTACTTGGGCATGAGCTTGTTGGGGCAGGCGGCCGTGTTGCGCGTGAACAGCGCGTTGTCGGACGCCACCGGCTCACCGTCCTGGTTGCGGTACCTGTCACGCGGCGCACACGATTTCTGACAGTGCTACGCTGGCTCAGCGCTGGCTCAGCCATGGTGCATGAGCTCACAGGCATGCATACTTATGGCCATCCTGTCATGACTTCCAACGAGCCAGCATCTGGCCATTGCAACAAAACACACACATACAGGACAGACAAGCATGCAGACAGTCATATGCCAACTGACAGAGGTTGTTTCTCTGGTGAGCAGGCGCACCAGGTCCACTGCGCCTGGGTGGGGCTCAGGATGTTCAGGATACTGCGCCGCACACACGCAGGCTCAGAAAGTGCTGTCGCTATAGAATCGACATGAAGTGCCACGCTGCTCCAGAGGTCGCCGGCCAGGTTTGCTCGCATGTGGTAACATTCCCAGGTGCATGCGCAGGAGGCTTGCATGCAAGGTCACACATCGCCAAAGAGGTGTACACGAGGCATTTAAACGTAGTCTGCATAACAGACCACATCACGCCTCTTGGTGCCAGTGCTGATCAAGCTTATAAGGCGAGCTTCACTTGGGCGCACCCGTGGCCGAACGAGGGCTCGCGGTACGCCGAGCTGCGCGCGTGCACCAGACGCATTAGCACGGCGTCAGGCGTCTTTGCGCCAGGACACGAGCGCGTGGCAGAGCAGCAGCTCGCAGATCAGCTCAAGCAAATGCACAACTGCTTGCGTACACCACAGCATCTGTTAAGGCCGGGGCAAAGGCGCACTAGCTCGGCTGGGAGCCGTTGACGGGCGCGAACAGGCCGTTTTGCAGCGTCGCGCATGCCTGCAGCGCACAGCAGAATACATCAGCAGAGGTCCACTTTTCAAAAGAAGCAGCAAATCAGGCCGAGGTGGCGTGCTGGGTGCTGCAGCTGCGTACATCCCTACCCGACCTACGGGGGCTCAGTTTGGCGTCACGGCCACACGTGCGCCGCAGCACCGGGCAGCATGCTCCAGTGCAGCACAGATGCAAAAGTCAGCGGGGGCGTCTCAAGCAGCACAGACGGTGCACAGAGGTGAGGGTAGGGTTTGGGGGAGGGGCGCGGACCTGCGGCACCGGGCTCGGCGTCACGTTCTGGCACGGGCAGCCGTTGGAGAAGGTGGAGTTGTTGTTGGGCGTGCAGAAGCACGTGCCATTCTGCGCCGCGTAGGTCTTGTACAGACCCTCAATGTTGCCGCCGTCGCCGATGGTGATCCAGCGCATGCCGCACTGGTCCACGTTGTAGTTGTTCACCGGGTACGTGCGCTCGTACGCGTGCACGTGGCCGTGCATGACGATGTCCACGCCGTTCTGGTACAGGAAGGGCTCGATCTGCTGGCGGCCGCACTCGAACTCCTTGTAGTGCGTGGAGTAGCTGTTGTAGGGCGGCTGGTGCCACGCAACAATGACCCAGGGCGTGCGCCCGCGGTCCACGCGGCCGATGTCGTTCAGGAACCAGGACAGCTGGTTGTAGCCGAAGCTGGACCAGGGGTAGTTGCCGTTGGGCTGCAGGATGGAGCCGCTGTTGCCGGTCGTGGCTGCGGACGCCTGGCCAGTGTTGTTGGTGTTGATGGTCAGGTTGGCGGGCGTGCCGCCGTACTGCGCGCCCGCGCGCGCGCGTAGCGTCAGACTGCGCCCAAGCTAGCGGCGCATGCACCTGCTTGGGTGGCAGAACACCGGTACGGCGCCGCAGCCGCCAGCGCCGCATGCAGCACTGCCGGCCGGCTAACACGCCTTGCTACAATGCATGCCAAGTCTGATGTCGAGAGACCACCCAGTTGCAAGTCATGCAGCAAGACTCGACTGTGTCCGCTGCAGCTCGCATGCGGCACACATGCGGCGCGCGCGAGGCCGCACCGCGTTGAGCATGACGACGTGGATCGGCCCGACGTCCAGCGAGTAGTAGAGCGGGTTGGTGGACAGCGACTGCTCGTACGGGAAGCGGAAGCGGTTACTGATCGCCTGGAACGTGTGCAGCTCCTCGTCGCGCTCGATCTGCGCGCGCGCGGCGCGGCTCTCACGCATGCGCGGCAGCGCGCGCGTGGGCGCCGGGACGCTCGGCGGCTGCTTGCAGCCAGAGGAAGGTACGCTAGCATGCGACAGCGGTCCGGCGTGGCAGCCAGCTGGCGCGCGTGTGCACCCATCGTCATCCCCAGACGCCAACTGCATGAGCCCAGGCAGAGATGTTTCAAGCCGCAGTGGCACTTCAACACACGGATGCTCTATGCTTGTCAACAGCAGCCCCCTATAACGGTGAGTCCATGACCATCTGACAGGCAGGTTGCCGCATGGGCACGCGCCTCGTGGTTGCCCGGCAGGAACATGTACGGGAGCGACGCGCCGCTGCCGACGTTCTGCAGCAGCTGCGTCATGGAGTCCCTGCAATAGGGCGGCATGATCAGGACAGCGGGCGACCGCTCGTGAGCATCCTGTTGGACTCGCATAGCTGATACTATAGTATGCATAGACCCACTCTAACCCAACAAGTTTTGCTGCAGCCATGACATGCTCAGCATGGAGCAGGGCCGTGTGTGAAGGGGCGGCCTTAACAGCAGCGCATCAGTTTTAACGCCCCGCAGCAGCTGCACTGCAGCGCAGCACTTGAGCAGCTACCGGCCCGAAACAGCTACCGTCATGAGCATGGGGCGCGCGCCAGGGCCCCGCACCAGCGCGGCTGGTAGGTCTGCGACTGGCGCACGCCCGTGAGCGCGTACGTGGGCAGCGGGATGACGCCGCCGGGGATGCCGGTCGACGTCCAGTCGTCGGCGTACGACAGGTCGCCCATGAACATGGCAAAGTCCGGCGCGTGCGCGGCCAGGTGCTGGTAGGTCACGGAGGAGTTGTAGGTCGTGCCCAGGTCGGCCAGCATGCCCACCCTGGTGCACGCCAGCCCAGCAGCGCCTTACTAACGCGCGCACAGTTTGGAGCACAATACCTCCTCGCCATGCACAACAGCGACCTACCAAACGGTGAGTTCCGGGGCATGCGGACCGTGCTGCCAACAGAGCGTGAGCACGGCAGGGAGAGGCAGAAGTGCGCAGAGCGGGCCGCGGCGACGTGCGGCGTGCCCGGACCAGGCTGGCGGGCTGGCTGAGCGAGCGGCGGACAGGCAGGTGGTTGGGAGCAGGCGGGGGGCGGTGGGCCAGGCCGCGCCTCACGGGGTAGACGCCGGAGTACGGCGCCAGGCTGGCGTTCAGCGTCAGGTTAAACTCCGCGCTCAGGCCGCCCGTCTGGGACGCGTCGCCCACCCTGCGCGCGCAGGGGGTGACCGGGTCTGGCATGGGGCCATGAGAGTCAAGTTACCGAGGTCAACGCACATAGTGACTGTGCTGCGCTGCAGCATGATCAGGACAGCCATGGCAGCAGCCGCATGCAGTGTCCCTTGCCGAGCATGCTCACTGGCATATGCACTCTGCAGCTGCCGCAGGAAGGCAGGCTGGCATTTGCATCAACGTCTCAAAGCAAGCCAATCAGCAGAGGCAGCATCACAGCCGTGGGGCTGCTTTGGGCGACAGGGCGCGTTAGCATGAAGACACGCAAGCTACAATCTTGCAGGGCGCCAGGTACTGCATGCGCGCCTGTAGTAGATCCTGAGCAACGGCACACCGAGCAGCACGTCAGTCCATGTTGCCGACGAGAGCAACTGCAACATGCAGGCAGCATAAAAGCCTTACCCAGCTGCGCATACGTGCCTCTCCTCAGCGGGAACAAGCAGCACTGATCAAGGCCAGGCCGGCATGAATTCGTGCAGAGAAGCGCATGTGAGACCGCAGCCATGCTTGCGCATGCATGCATGCACATGAGCATAAGCACTGTGTTAAGCATGCGTGTGTGTCTCGAAATGCAGCGCAGCAACAACAGTTACACACGTAGCGCCAAGGCTGCCGAGGTGTAAGCGCTTGCGCCAAACATGCGTCAGGGCCGGCTGTCAAGGCGGTCTGGGCGCGCAGGCGCGGCATGGCGCAAGCGCGGGCGCACTTCTGGCCGAAGGGGATGCCCGTGACGTGCACGTGGTGGAACAGCTGCGAGACGAAGGTGAAGCCGCTGAAGAAGTACGTCTGCGCGCCCGCGCAGCTGTTAGATCCTAAAATTTAGATTCTAAACTTTAGGTCGTAAAGTTTAGGAGCAGGCATGCATGCGGGGGAGCCACTGGCGACCGCAGTTTGTCATGGGACCTACAGCCGGTGGCGCTCAGCAGGGCCGCTCAGGGGCCTGCCGGGATAGACGTCCAGGACAGGCCCGGTGTGTTGCAACGCACACGACACGCTTGTGAGATTTGGTCTGCGAGCCCACTCACGGGTCCGGCGCGGCGCCACGCTGACGAATGGATACAGCGCGCATGCTCATCCAGCAGCTACCGTGCAGGTGACCCATGCCGGGCCCGCAGACGCCGGCTGTGCATGCGCACCTCGATGTACGAGCGCGCGGTGCCGGTGGCGTTGACGGTGTACGCGCCGGTCGCCGTGCCCCACTCCACCTGCGCGCGCGGCCGTGCCCGCGGGTCAGCAGGTGCATGCAGGGGTCAGCGCAGAGGCAAGTCGCACATGCCTTGTGCCCTTTTCATGGGTCACCAGGTGCATGCATGAGCCAGCACAGAGGCGTCGTGCGCATGCCTCGTGGCGCTTCCATGTGCGACATACAGCCCTTCCTCGGCCCTGCCTTGGGTGCCAGGGCGAGCGGATGCTGGCTTCAGGCCACACTGCATGCTGCCCGCGGCCATGTCAGGTACAGCGGGCCAGGTGCGCACCAGGGACGCGACGGACGCAGAGTCGTTGTTGCGGGGGATGAAGTTGTACGTGGGCGGCTGCGGGTAGTCGTCGACGTAGATGTCCGCGCCCGTCGCCGACTCGTTGGTCTGCGCGGGGTTGGTCAGCAGCGTCGGCACGCCCGTCGACCAGGACACCCAGACCGAGCCCGTGCTGCCGCTGGCCTCGGCGAGCGTGATGTGCACGCTCCACGGCGTGACCGGGCCCAGGTTGGCCGGCACCGCGACGAGCGGGTCGGTGAACGGGATGACCTCAGCCGGGCCCTGGAAGCCGTTGAACATCACGTCGTAGTTCACGGTCTGCGCGCGTGGAGCGGCTCAGGGCGCGCGCTGAGCTGTGGAAGCAAGCTGGAGAGCAGGCGCTCTCTAGGTTCAAGTATGTCTGTTTCGCTGAAATTAACCGTGTGTCGGCATCCTGCACTTAAAAACGAAACACAGCGTCTTGCAGCTGCGGCAGCTGGTGGCCGGCCAGCAGGCGCCACAGACCTCACAGTATCTCTGTGCCAGCGCCACGGGCTGCCCCAGCAGCAAAAATTTGCAAGGGGTTGCTGTCGGCAACAAGCGGCCTGTGCGCCGCACCGTCTGCGGCTGCAGCGTGTCCGCGATATAGGTCGGCGTGGTGGTCTGCGTCTGAGCGTGCGCAACGCACGCCAGCGCGAGCACCAGCGCGGCGACCGCGGCGCGCGCCATGGTTGCAGCGCCTAGCTGCGACCCTGCGCGTGCACGTCAACGGGCTCAGGCAGGCCTCTGCAATCAGTAGAACGCGAGGCCTGTCTGTTTGAACATATACCAGGCTCCCAGCTTGGAGCGTGCCCGGCTGCGCCTAAGCCCGGTAGCAAGGCTGCTAGCTGCTTTCCGACAGGGCCACCAGGCCACGGAGCGGCCTTCCTCAGGCCCGCATCTTTGAACTATATAGGCCTGCGCACCCGGACGGCTGCACGCACTCTGTCCTCGACACGCACTTCCTCCCTGTCGAGCTCTCGGCTAGCAGTCTAGAACGAGGCTGGTTCTTCACGCTGTTGTGGAACGGTGGAAGTGAAGCAATACGCACGCACAGCGTGCAAGCGGCTCCGTTGTCATGCATGCGCATATGCACGAATAAAACCATTTATGCCTTCAACTTTGCCCTCTGCAGAGACGTTCTGTGAGCTCTAGCTCCCGTGGAACGCCTGCTGCCCTAGCTGAACCTACGCGTTTGTAGTACATTGCATGTGTTGCGCCTGTCAAAGCACGACACCTCCATCCTTGCGCGTCTCTCGGCATGACCAGTTGCCATGAAGCCGTCAGTCACTTTGCTCATACAGAGTCAGGCCTAGCAAGTGAACAAGTTTGGAAAAAACCTGGCTTCAGACCATTGGCCGACCAGTGGCCGACCAGAGGCCTGTGAATAAATGAAACTGGGCCTCTTTGTACCCATGCAGCGCGGGATTCGCGAATGCAGCCTCTCTGACATGTCTGTTACACATGCATACTGCGTCAGCCGTCCCGTCAAGTGCCCTCGTCTGAAGAGTGTGATAAGCCAGTAACTCGAGCAGACGCGACATTCTCCACCTCTTGCTCCCTAGCACTCTACTCTTGTCACACATACTATGTGTAAGACGTGGCATTGCTGTTGAGAGGCCACTCACATGAGCTTGCTTGCCCGGCCCCAGTGCTTGCTGTGACGCGGCCTGCGTCCAGACTCTGCAGCATGCGCACCGAGCTCACACCACCCCCAGCCTGTGCCTCCTACCAGACGCACCACCCAGCGTGACGGGCACTGGAGCACGCGCACGCAGTACTTGGCACTGGCCACTAAGCGCCCTGCGTCAGCGGCCGCCCACACCAGCCACGCAGCGCGCCACATGCATGCCGGCAGCGCAGCCCGACAGCGGGAGCACGCACTGCACGCTTGCCCAGCTTCACGCCATTCTGTACCGCCACACGTAGCCGTCCACCACCGCGTGCGCGCCGCCGCCGCTCCGCACCGCACGCCCGCGCGACATCGCCGCCACGCGCGGGAGCAGCGCTGTGCAGCAGCGCGATGCCGCCACGACCCAGCAGAGCGGCTGCGGCGCAGCCCAGTGTGCCGGGGCCGACCGCGGCGAGCAGCACGGCGCGCCACACGGGCAGGCCCGCTCCACGGCTCGGGCGCCGCCCCGCCGCCGCTGGCCCCTGCGCGCACGCGGCCGCGCCGGGAGGCGCGCCGCACAGCGCCGCTCGGCCCACGCGCCACGCGCCGCGGCGCCATGGCAAGCGCGGCCCCGACCCTACCCCGGCCTCAGGCGCGCGCGGTGATGCCGAAGAGCATCGCGCGCACGGACGACAGGTTCTGCGCGTACGCGATGCGCAGCCGATCGTCCAGCGTGTTGGAGCAGACGATCTTGCCGCTGGCCGACGTGGCCACCACGCCGCCCGAGCTGCGCGCGCGCGCGCGGCCCCGCTCAGCTCTTCCCGCCGCCGGCCGCGCCGCCGCCGGCGCCGCCGACCGCGGCGAGCGGCGCGCGGGCCTGGCAGCGCTGCCACAAGATCGCAATGTTTCGGGCATGCCGGCCTCTGCGTGCAGCGGCGCGTGTCGGCCGGGCCTCTGCTCGGGGGGGGCGCAGCGTGCGAGCCGGCCACGCATGCAGGGACAGCACAGCTCCGGTCTCGGCGGGGGCCGGGGCGGGCGCGCGCGCCTGCCCATGGCCTCCTCGTCACCAGAGCCCTTGGGCGCGGGCGGCAGGAACTCCTTGGTGTCCACCGTCACGGTGGGCGCCTCCTTGCCGAACACCTGCGCGCGCCGCCGGCGCGCCGCGTGAGCAGGACGGGGGGCGTGCGCGCGCCGCGGCCGGCGGCCTGGCGGCCGTGGCATCCGTGTCAGGTCGCGGCTTGCATGGCGCGACACGATGGCGTCCGCGCTCTGCCACCCGCCCGTGCTCGCCGCTGGCGGGTGCGTCAGGAGGCCTGCGCGGCAGGGTGTGCACGGGCGCGGCCCGTCGCCGGCGCCGCCGCGGTCCCGGCAGCACAGGCGAGAGGGCCGCGGCTGTCCTGGCTGCTCAGGCGCCGGCTCACATGCGGTGACGGCAGGCCGGCCTCACCCCCAGCCGGCAGCGGCAAACCATGCAGGCGCGTGGCTGTCCGCCGGCAAGCGGGGCTGCGGCAGCCCCGGGGCCAGGGTAGGCATTGGCAGAGCCAGCGCCGGCGAGCGGGGGCGCGGCAGCCCCAGGGCTGTGATAGGGACAGGGGGCGGCAGCCCCCGGGGCCGCGCCTGCTGGAACTTGGACCGCGCGGGCTCGACGACCTCCTTGAGCAGCGACAGGTCGGCCTCGCGCACCTTGAGCACCGCCGCCTCCTCGCGCAGCTTGCTTAGCGCCTGCGCGCGCCGGCGCCGTCCGCCTGAGCGCCGCCCGCCCCGCTCGCAGCCACTGGGCCGCCCCGCACCTGCGCCAGCTTCGCAGGGCGCCTCCTGCAGGGCGCCTCCTGCCCCCCCGCCTGCGCTGCAGGCCCTGCACAGCGCGCCGCGGCGCCTCCCTCGAACCGGGGGCGCTCGTGGAACACAGACGCAAACCCTCCGAACGCAAACCCTCCGTGGCGCTGGTATGCTACGGGGAGTGTGGAGGGAAGCCCCCACGCTGCCAGCTGCCAGCATACGCACTGGCGGCGCGCGCACGGCGCGGCGGCCAGCACCAGGCCGCCCTAGGCCACCCCAGCATAGATGCACGCCTGCGTGGCAAGGCCGGTGGGCAGGACGCACTCTGCCGCATACCAGCATGCAGTCTACCGCAGTCTGCCGCAGTCTATCGCAGTCTACCGCAGTCTACCGCAGTCTACGCATACAGTCTGCAGCACACACGGGCGCGTGCCTGCACGGTGAGGTCGTTCCCCTGCGACAACGCGACCCCGCGCCTGCACGGTGAGGTCGTTCTTTGTGACAGTGCAAACGCGCGCCTGCACGGTGAGGTCGGTGAGCAGGGAGCGGTAGGCCTTCTTGTCGCCGATGACGGAGCCCAGCTTGTTGTGCGCCTCCTTCACGATGCCCTGCACGGCGTCCTCGCGCGCCTGCAGCACCTTGATCCGCGAGTCGTTGAGCTGCTTGGAGTACTCGCTGCGTGCGCGCGGGGGATAGGGTTAGGGTGGGCTGATCCGCGAGTCGCTGAGCTGCTTGGGGTGCTCGCTGCGCGCGCCGTGGGGTCAGCGTAGGGCAGCCTAGTCCGCAACTCACTGAGCTGCTTGGAGTAATTGCTGCGCGCGCCGGGGGTCAGGGTGAGGGCTGCCGCCAGGCTTGAGGCCCATGCAGCAGGGGGGTGCCTGGCGCTGCAGCAGCAGCACTAACAATACCCCGGCTGCTCAGCTCCTGTGGCGCTGCAAGGCATCAACTGTGACTCCTGTGCAGGGCGGCGCCCAAGAGCTAGGGCAGGCCGCGCGCTGCAAGAGCGGGCGCGCTGCCAGTCTCGGCGCCAACACCGACACCAGTCAAGGCGCGGGCCCTGAGCGGCAGCGCTTCGGCCGCACGCGGCGCGTCGACAAAGGCAAGGACATCCCATAAGCAGCCCCGCCGGCGGCTGCCCCCTGCGCGTCGCGCGGGGCGCGCACATCTTCTTCTTCACCTCCACCTGCGCCTCCCGCCGCTCGTACTCCTTCCGTATCTTGGACTTCTCGCTCTCCAGCAGCTGCAGCTTCTCGATGTTGAACTCCTGCACAGAGGGCCGGCGGTGAGCGGGCCGGGACGCCCGCCGACCTATCCACCAGCTTGCGCATCCTGCCCTCCAGCGCAGGACGCGCAGGTCCGGGCAGCCGACAGTGTGTCCCTAAACACCAATGCTGGCAGCATGGCAGACGCCTGGCTCCCAGCAAGCGGACTCAAGGCGGAACGGTCGACCTAGGTGCGCTCTGCCCGCGCGTGGACGGAGGCCGTCGCAGCCCACGGGTCTGCCCTTTCCGTCTGGTGCTCACGGTATCTGCCCGCACAGGGCGTGGCGCATGGCGTGCACACACTCTGTCGCAAAGTCGGGCGCACCTCTTCCGCAGACACGGCGATCTCATTGGCCTTCTCCTCGGCCTCCTGCTTTATGAAGCGGACCATCTGGTCTATCTGCCGCTCCACCTCCACCTCGTTCATGGCGGGTCCCCGCTGCCCTAGCCCGGCAGCGCCGCTTGCGTGACCGTTTGTGCAAAGTTGTCCAGAAGCTCAAGCGCCGGAGCTGGTGGCGCTACACGGTGTAGAAGTGCTGGTCTGGAGCGCTGGGCGACCTGGAACAGACCAGCAGTGGAAGGCAACCCTAAACTTCTTCAATTAGCAGACACAGCGCATGTCAATACAGCTGCGCTCATCAACACAGCGCATGTGACGCTCACATCACCGGGGAGCATTCCAGGCATCGTCAAAGCCCCGAGTGCTGGCCCATGCCTCTTCCCCGGCTCAGCGCATGGGCCAATGCAGGCCACCTGAGAGTCACGCGGTGCTGCGCTGAACTCGCTGTGGCGTGCCAAGCTGTGCGTTTGCAGGACAATGTGTGCAAGGACGGCCGGGCGATAAGCAGTCAGCGTTAGCACGCACGTCCGATGGCAAAAGTTGATGCTCGTGCTGGCACTGAGCCGCCCTGCGCCAGCGTGCGTGTGCACTACACGGACCTGACCTTGTGCGGACCCGCGCTGACGTGCCTGCCAGCTCTGTTGTCGAGATGCGAGGTCTGTTCGAGGCATCAAGTTTTGCACCAGTCTCCAGGTGCTCGCACCTTGCCGCAGGGAAAGCCGGAACGAGCTCGAGAGGGCGGTCAGGGCCTGGCTGGACTGGCACGTGGCCAAGTGCACTTACACGGTGCGTTCTCAGGCCGGTGGCGCCGACCCGGCAAGGGACGCGCCTGACAGCCAGGCGCCTGACGCGTGTGCGCCGTGGGCAGGCCAGCGGGCGGCTGGCCGACATGCGCTTCAGTGGCACGTTTGAGCACCTGCCCGAGCTGGCCACGTCCTCGCTCGTCTGGGCGCGCGCTGCTCGCTGTCTTCTCTTGTGCTTGTCTGCTCGGGCGTGCTCAAGCGTGCTCCTGCCCCTTGTCTGGGGCACGGGCCGGAGCTCCCACACACTGCTTCTGTTGCAAGCTGTCTCGAAGCAGTGGCCACTAGCGTGCCGGCGACGCCGCTACTCTCCCGTGTCATGGTGCACTGTGACGGAGCCAGCAGGACAGCCTGCAGCGGCTGCGCCCCCCGAGCGCGGCGACTGCGCAGGTAGACAAGCCTCAGGGCCCCGGACCCGGCACAGACGAGGCGCCGGCCTCGTTTAACGCGCGCTATGAGCAGGTGCGTGCCGTGCAGCCGCCACGCAGCTCAGGCTCACTTGCACACCTGTGCGCGTGTCCCCCCTCCTTGCTTGGCCGTCTTGGACACGCTCCTGCGGTCGCTGCTCTCCCGCAACCCTTAATCCTGCAACAGTCGTCCGCCTTGCCTCGCAGCAAGTACCACTGCCCTGCATGCCGCTGCTCCCTGCGAGACCTGCTGCTGGCCCATGAAGCGCTGCGGGCGCCACGTCAGCATTACGCCTCCAGGCTGGAGCACACAGGGGGCGGTCACTGGTGCGCTGACTGCATGTGCTGCTGCTCAAGGCAGGCGCCCTGTGTCCTGGTAGATTGTCCTCCCATGCGCGGTCATGTAGACTTTCCAGTGCGGGGAGCGCCGGGCGTACAAGCGGCGCGCCTGGTGGCGTCATGGCTTCACAGACCTCCGGGAGCCGCAGAAGAGGACATGCGCGGGCCTGCCGTGCTGGGGGGCCATTTGTTGGCGGCCACTGTTTGTCACAAGGAGCGCCGCAGGCTGAGCATGGGCGGGTTTTGACCAGGCGGGCGGCGTGCCGCGGTACACGCGGAGCGTGGCGGCGCCGCTGTCGGCGGCGGCAGCGGATGACGCGGCGGCCGGCCCGTCCGCGCGCGAGGCGGCCTCCTGCTTCAACTGCGGCTCCTACGGGCACGCGCTCAAGGCGCGCGACGCCCCCCGTCCGCGCCCGCGCGTCGCGGCCCGCCTGCCGCCGGGCAGGCGCAGGCCCGACCCTGGCAGGCTAAAGCGCAGCCTGACATGGGCTCTGCAATTGCGCTGTCGTCAAACGCTGTCACGCTGCCTGTGTGCGAGTGGCGCACATGCGCCTGCGCGTCAGTGCTGTCTGCCGGTGCGCCCGGCGCTGCGGGTCCGTGGTGGCAGCCTACATGCAGCCTCGCCGCCCTGCCAGCCCTCTTCTGCCCAACACGCGCGTCATACCGCTTGCGGGTGCGCGCCGTCTGACCCACAACGCCCCGCCGGCGCCGCCCGCCCCACAGGACTGCCCGCAGCCGCGCGATGCGGAGGCGGTCCGGGCGGCCCAGCAAGCGTTCTGGGAAGCGCGGCGCGCCCGCGGGGGCGGCGGCGCGGCCGGCACCGGCACGCCGAAGCGGTGCGGGGGCTCCAGCGCTGCTTGCGAGACCTCCTTGGGGGACCCTGCCGCCAGCTCCCTGCACGTTCGGGGGCCTGGCCACACAAGGTGGGTGCCCTTACCTGTCTCGCCCTTCACTTCGCGGGGGCCTGGTTGCACAAGGTGGGTGCGCGTCGGCTCTGACTCATGAACGCGTGGGCATGCTTGGCAAGAACCCTGGCCTGCGTGCCGGTCGTGCTGCGCTCTCGGTGCGCTCGCCCACGCGAGCGCCGGCTCCGGCAGTCCTGCGGGGCGCCGCGCAGTCAGCGGCTGCTGCGCGAGCGTGCGGCGCGCGCTCGCAGCGGCCGACGCGCATCCGCGCGCCACTCCATGTCCTGTGGGCGCCTGGCCTGAATCCGGCCATACGAGCCGCGGGCGTGCATTGAACAGAAGGCCCACCGTGCGAGCAGCGCTGGCAGCGCTGGACGGGCGCTGCTAACGCCAGCCAGTGGCATGCCCGGCTGTGCGCGCGCACACGATTTAGAGCAGGGTATGGTTCCATATTGTACCCTACCCTAACCGCTCATCCGCGCGGCCCGGCAGGTATTTCCTGCGGCCGGCCGAGGCCAGCAGCGGCGAGTTCGCGGGCCTGGAGCCCGGGCGGCTGTCCGGCGACCTGCGCGCCGCGCTCGGCATTGGGCGCAATGACCCACCGCCGTGGCTGCAGCGCATGCGCGAGCTGGGCTATCCGCCCGGCTGGCGGTGCGCGCGCTGCGCGCAGGCCCCCGTCGCTCCCCGTGCGGTCTCACTGCCTGGGCGCCCGCTCCGCGCCGGCCTGGGCCTGCAGCACGGCGGCCTAGGTGAACGGGTTGCGGCGGCAAGCAGCACAGCAGCTGTCACGGGGCACAGAGGGGATGCGACGGCAGGGTGATGGTAAACGGCGCGTTCGCAGTGCATCTGTAGCACGGGCTCAAAACCCAAACAGACCCCAACCCTGTCCTCCTTTCATGCAGGAGGAAGCGAGCGGAGCTGGCCGCTGACGTGCCAGACCTTGCATTTGTGGAGGACGACCCAGGGTCATCCGACAGGGGCCCGGCCGGGCCGGCGGGCGCGCACGCCAGCGGCGCGCCGGGCGGCGCCGGCGCATCGCCCGCGGCCTGGGCGGCAAGCGCGGAGGGCGCGCCTCAGGGCGCGCTGCCGGGCGGCGGCCCCGCGCCCGGCGGCGCCGCCGCCCTGAACCCGCCCCACCCAGCGCCCGGCAGCGGCGCCGAGGAGCCGCCCCCGGACGCGCCCCCCACGCCCTCCGACGACATGGACCTGGAGGAGCGCGGCTCGCCCGGCGGCACGGGCTCCGGCGAGGATGCCGCGCTGCCCGACATGGACCTGGGCAGCCCCGAGCGCCCCGCGGACGGCCCAGGCACAGACACTTGCCCGCTCCCCAGGCCGCCGGCAGACCCGAGGCCGTCACAGGGCGGGCGTGCGGCGTGCAACAGAGCCACCAGCAAGCAGAGCAGTGCGAGTGTCGTCCCTGTCTTCCTGGGGTCGCGACAAGACTTGTAGCCCTTGACCAGTATCAAGAGCGGGCGCGTCATTGCATTCATCGGTCCTAGCGGCGGCCAAGGCGCGCCTGCGGGCGCTGCGCGCAGCTCCCGCATGCACGAGCCTCGCGCCGCGGCGGCGGGTGGTGGACTACGGCGCGCGCCGCGCGCGCGGACCGGGCGTCGACGAGGGGCCCGCGGAGGCGGGGCCGCCGCCGCCGCCGCCGCCCGGGGACCGTGAGGCCCAGCCCAACGGGCGCGGCGCGCACCGCACCGCCGCGGCGGCGCCGCAGGTGCACACGCGGCTGGGAGCTGGCCTGATGACCGCCTGCGCTGGGCGGAGCGGCGCTGTGCTTATGCTACCCCAAGCAAGTACCTCAGTCGCGCGTGGGCGGCCTGTCGCCCGAGCGGCCTGCCCAGCCGAGCGCTGCCGGCGCTGCAGCGCTGCAGCTGCCGGCGCCAAGTCCCCCTGCGCGCTCGCACGCCTGCAGCTGTCCCGAATGCGGGGACATCCGTAACCCGTGCCCGATCGAAGCCATCAGCCTGCTGTCAGCACTGCCCCGTGCTCGCCGTGTCTTGCCTCGCAGCCCACCGCACCAAGCTGACGCGCGCGCGCGCCGGGCGCGCCCGGCAGGACGGGGACGAGCTGGTAAGCTTCCCGGGCCTGAACGCGCCCGCGCCGGCGGGCGCCAGCCCCACGCTGTGGGCCGACGCTGCGCTGCTGCAGGGCCCTGGCTGGGGCCGCGAGGCCAAGCGCGCGCGGCCCGCGCCTGCTGCGCCGCCGGACGAGCGCGGGGCGCGCGTCGGGTGGCCGGTGCAGCCGGGCCCGCCAGCGTACCAGCCGGGCTGGAGCACCGCTGCAGCACCTGTGCATGGCTATGGCCAGCCGCCGCAGCCGGCCAGCTTGCCGCAGCCGTCCGGGACACTTCTGGCAGCGGACGCGCAGGCGCTTGGCATGGCGCCCCCACCCGCCGGGGGCCTGGCGAGCGGGCCGCCCCCAGGCTTTGGGCACACCATGCAGCACCCCATGCAGCACCCCATGCAGCACCCGGGGCCGCATGCGGCAGAGGCCTGGTGGGCCCAGCCCCCCGGGCCTGAACACACTGCGCACTGTGTGCATGCCCCACCTGCGCATGCAGCGTGCCCGGGCGCACCGGGCGCACCGGCCGGCAGCTACCCTGGTGCACACCCTGCGGCAGGGTACGCCACGCCGGACGCGTGGCCACCGCAGCCGGGGCTGCCACAGGCGGGCCCCGGTCAGCCGTGGCAGCCGGGGCAAGGGCAGGCACCAGGGCATGGGCCGATCCCCGGCCAGCACAGCCTGTGGTACCAGGGCCCGGGCGTCCCGCCGCCCTGGTAGCCTGGCCGCGGCGCGGCAGACCCCGGGCCGCCCAGGTGCCCCAGCAGACGGTGCATTGAGGCAGGGAGGGCTGCTGGCGCTTCCAATCAGGCACGCTGCACAAGCTTAGCGCGAAGTGGTGTGTTCTGAGCGGCGCGCATGCATGCATTGCACTGCACAACGGGCAGTGTCCCAAGGGAGAATTTGACTCACCAGCCAACAAAACCCACTTTAGCCCAGTCATCAATGCAGCGTTCCATTGATGTTTTATGTAAGCGCAAGCGGAGGAGGGGCTCACTCACTTCCACACACTGTCATGCCAAGGAGGACGTGCGCGCTGCGCAGTGAGGCCAGGCAGGGCGCTGAGTTGAGGGTATGATGGCAGTGGCGCCAGAGTTCGCGCGCGGCGGCGCGGACACGCCGGCGCCCGACCTGCTCACCTTCTACGACCTCAACGGCGAGCTGCCCACTTTTGCCGACCTGACGCCGCTCAACTCGCAGCTGCTCAACCCGGCAATCGCGAGCGCGCTCGCCATCCCGCTCGAGGGTGGTGGCAATGCGGCGGCGGAGTCGCCGCACGCCGCGCCCGCGGCGCAGCAGCGCGCTGCGCAGGCGGCAGCCGTGCAGGCGGCAGCGATGCAGGGGTTCCAGTACCCGGCGGAGTACGGGCAGGTGCCGCAGTTCGGGCACGCCGTGGGCATGCAGCAGCAGGCGCAAGCGCAGCAGTACGCGGCGCAGCTGAGCCAGATGCAGGGCGGCTACGGGCAGGGCATGGGCCAGCTGGGGCCGGGCGCGCAGCTCGGCCAGCAGGGGCATGCTGCCTACCAGCAGATGCAGCAGATGGGGGTGACGCCCCAGGGCCAGCCGCTGTACGGCTGGCCGGGCCCGCACGACGCCGGGGCCGGCATGGCGATACCTCCGTTGCACAGTGCGTTCCCTGGCCGGTCCCGGACGGCAACAGCGAGGCTCCGCTCTTTCGACGTTGCCCAACTGACTCGCCGTGCCTGTGAGCCGCGCGCAGCTGGCTTTGGGCACTACGGCGCGGGCTGGCAGGAGCAGGGCGCGGTCAAGCGCCAGGCGCAGGAGCAGCAGCAGGGGCATGCGCCGCCTCCCGCCGCCGCGGGTGCCCCACGCGCAGTGCCCGGAGACCCGCCCCGTTCCGCCGCCACTGCGTGTGCGGTCCTGTCCCGGTCTGCAGGAGGACGGGGTGCGAGCCGTCCGAGCGCCGCGCGCAGGCCCCGACGACGCGGACCTGGAGCAGGCGCGCGCGCTGAAGCGCCCGCGCCTGGTCTGGACGGCCAAGCTGCACAAGCGCTTTGTGGAGGCGGTGGAGCAGCTCGGGCTGAAGAACGCCGTACCAAAGACAATCATGCAGGCCCGCGCCCGCCGCCGCTCGCCGCGCGCGGGCGCGCGCGGCCGGTCTGAGCAGTGCTCGCTCGAGGAGGTCAGCGAGCAGCTGGCGGAGCGCTCTGACTGTGCGCTGCGCGCTCACTGCGGCGGCGAGCGGCGAGCGGGGCGTGCGCGGCGGGGCGCTGAGTTGGCTGCGGCCCCGCCGGGCGGGCGGGGGCCGGCCGGCGATGTCACTATGTCACGATGTCACGGAAGTCGTTGACTGTCCCCAGACCAGTCCGCCAGCAGGTTGCGCTTGACGCAGCGACGTCAACACTGCGCTTGTGACACGAGACACAGCCTGCGCAGCTGAGTGAATGTGGAGGGGCTCACGCGCAAAAACAAGGCAAGCGGGGCGCGTGCGACGGGGCCCTGAGGGCGCCCTGAGCGGGCTGCGGCGCGGCGCAGCTGATGAACGTGGAGGGGCTGACGCGCGAGAACGTGGCGAGCCACCTGCAGAAGTACCGCCTGCAGCTGAAGAAGGACCACCGCCTGGACGACGACGGCAACCTGGCCGAGCACCCGGCGCGCCCCCGCAGCGCCGCGGCGCCCCCGCAGCGGCGTGGCGGGGGGCGCCGCGCTCTGATTGTTGGGGCTGGCCGCCTGGCCGGGGCCGAGCGCCTTGCATGCTGGCCAGCGCGCCGTGCGCGTGTCGCCTGGCTCCAGCCTGCAGCAGCAGCCGCGCCGCAGGCTCGCAGAGGCGGGGGCGCGGCGGCCCTGACGCCCCGCGCGCGCCCCAGGCCTTGGAGAGCATGGGCGCGCGGCACCGCCTGGCGGCCGCCGCGGCGCCGGGCGCGGCCGAGGACGACGAGGACGCACCCGGCAGCGGCCGCGCGCATGGCGCCTGAGCCTGCCATGGAGCGACGGCGACGGCGCGGCGGCGGCAGCGGCGGCGCGTGCGGCGGCGCGGAGGCGGCCGGCCCGTGGCCGCAGCAGTTGCGCGGCGCCTGTGCGGACGCTGCGCGGTCGTGGCGGCCCTGTAGCCAGTGTCGGCTTTGATAGTGGCAGCCCCCTGCCTGGCGGTCTGCCACGTTGGACTGGCCAGCGCTCTGGTGAGGGGCAGCTCGCGGGCAGGTCGCGCCGCGGCTCCTTTCCGCACGAGGCCACAGGGGGGCACCGTCGGGCATGCTGCTTGGTTTGACAGGAATTGGGCAAGACAGAACTGGGAAAAGCGAGGCTGGGCCCGCAGGCGGCGGCGCAGCGGCGTACTGCAAGGCTGGCTGGCTGCGGGCACGGTGTGGGGGACGGATAGTTGTGTAAATGTGTGCGGCAGCTGCGGCCGGTCAGGCGCGCGCGCCGCGGCGTGACGGCGGCGGCGCGGGTGCGCCTGGGAGGGGCCGGGAACGGGGCCGCTGGGGGCCCGCGTGCAGCGCCTGCGTGCGCTGCAGACCGCCGGCGTGCCGTATCGACCAGCCGCGAGCGCCTCTTGCTGCTCTGTACAGTGCTCGCCCTGCGCTTGGGCGCTCGTGGCCAAGACTACGTGTTGCCTCCTGTGGCTGGGCGGACGGTTTTTGTGTGCTTTGGGTGCTGCAGGTTGTTAATTTCCTTGCTGATGGTGTAGCCGTTTCGTTGGGGGTATTTAACCTGTGTTTATATTGCATGTCTGTTGCTGCACTGACGCTGGGGCCTACAGCGTTGCGCTTTTGCGGACTGTAGTTGACAGGCATGCAGTGAGAAGCAGCGAGGTGGCTGGCAGTACTACTGCGAATTGAAAGGGGCGCAATCATGCCGCATCTGTGCGGCACATGGCAAGCTCTGTGTCTGTATACTGATGCTTGCGGCATTCCTTCAGCAAGCTGTGCTTCTTTCTGTCTCTCTGTGAGCCACGACGAGGTCTGAAGCTGCCGGCAGCTGTGAGCAGCCAGGAGCAGAGGTGCTACATACAAATGTGTGCCACTGTTTGACATGCACACCACGAAGCCAGACCTAGACAAACACAGCGCAGCTCATGAGCCTGCCACCGAGACTTCACTGGCAGATGCTGTCCCTAAGTGGCAAAGAGCGCCTTGACACACACCCAGCTTGGGTGCGCCACAGCATGATTGTCATGACCCCGCGTCCTGTGCTTGGCTGCAAGACCAAAAAATGCTTGCAGCCTTGCGGAGCCTCCCTGGCTGTTGTGCACAGTGCCCTGCATACCTCGTCGACCATGCAACATGCACTGCCCCAGTCCCGGACGGCAGCCGCATGCCGCGCATCTCTGTCCCTGGCCGCTCTTCATCCAAGGGCGCACACTGCTTGTCCGCACAGCAGCAGCATGCCTGCATGCGAGTCGGGCGGCCTGCCTGCCGCCCCTGCCGCTGCGCACTGCCGCACAGCCGCGGACAGCACGGCACAGCTGTGCAGGGAACGCAGCAGGCCACGCACAGCTCGTTCCGGCTGGCCAGCCCAGGAGGCACTGTGCGTGTCTAAACTACAGGGTCGGGTGCATGGTGCAGCTTCGGTCGCAGGGAAGCAGGATGCGCCCTGCTGCCCCAGCGGCAGCCGCAGCGGCCGCCACGCCTGGCTCCAGCAGCACAGCCTTGGCGATCTCCATGTGCCGCGTGGCATCTGCGCCGGCATGCAGCCGGCCGGACGCAGCCAGGCAGGCGCTGCGGCAGCCTCGCGCGCCCGGCCGCCTGCCCCCGCACCCCTCGCGCTGCGCCTCGCCGTGTCGCGCAGGCGCGGGAGCGCGCGCCGCCGCAGCCCGCCGCTAGCGCAGCAGCAGCCGCGCAAACGGCTCCGAGGGCCGGCCCGTCGTCCCGTACTGCCGCGCGGACACCACCACCGGCACGCGGTCGAACATGGAGAGCCGGAGCGGCAGCGCCGCAGGCGCCACGCCGGCCACGGCGGTCAGGTCCAGGGTGTGCGCATTCTCCATGCCCTCGAGCGCCGCAGGTCGCGCCACGGGCTCGCCCGCCGGCGCGCGACCGGGGGCGGGGTGTCCAGGCGCGCCGGCGCCCCCGGCGCGGCGGCCCGCCTCCAGCGTCAGCACCCTGTGCGCGCAGCACCGCATCTCCAGCACGGCCCGCGGCGCTGCACTGCCATGCGCATGCGCTGCTCCATACATCATGACTCATCCACCGCCTTCACATCCACCGCCTTCACATAAGCACACACACTTCCCTCCCCACTCCCCCAACAGTGTGGAACTCTCGAACTGTGTGACCAATCGATCAGCGGCCACCACGTGCCGCGCGCAGGCCCGCACCGAGTGACGCTGGTCCAGTTCGCTTCCATTGCTTATGGTTAAGGTTTGGGGAGGGTCAGCCCGCACCGGGTGACGCTGTTCCAGCTGGCCTCCACCGGCCCGGGCACCAGGTCGGCGGTGTGCAAGCGCAGCTCGGTGCCCAGCTCGGCCACATATACGTCCAGGAAGCGGTCGCCGTTGAGGCCCATCACGACGGCGCTGGCCAGAATCGGCCGCGCACGCAGCAGCACGCACATGTACAGCCGCAGGCTCGCGTCCTGCACGCCGGCAGACGGGGCGCTCAGCGGCGCGCCGCCGCGCGGCTGACCCGGGCAGCCCTGAACGGCTGCAGCGTACACACGCGGCGCAAGGGCGGGCGCGCCAGCGCGAGCACGGCGTGGAGAGGCCTGGGCCAGGGCCGCGCGCCTGCACGTTCTTGGCGGCCAGCTTGCGCTCGTTGCAGTGCGCGGCGACGGCCGCGCACTCGTCGCAGGCCAGGAGCCCGGCCGCGGCGCCCGCGGCGGCCGCGGCCGCGCCGCCGGCGAGCGCCGTGCCGCTGCCGATGGAGCCGTCGGCGCCGGCGGCCAGCGCGGCGGCGAGCAGCCGGTGCACGACCACGTCCGGGTAGCGCCGGATGGGCGACGTGAAGTGCGTGTACATCGGCACCGCCAGCGCGTAGTGCCCTGCGCGCGCCCGGCGTCATAGGGTCGGGGTTACCTTGCCCTAAACCCTACCCCAGTGCGCCTCTGGGCAACTTGAACGCGTTCAGCTAAGCTGGCGCACGTGCAGCAGGACATGCACTGGGAGGCGGGTAGGACGGGCAACCATACAACATATTTATATGCAACACCACCTAACAGCAGCGTATGACTTTCTTGCACTGAGCAATCAACTTCGCGCACGTCACAACAAGGCCAACAACTTACACCAGTCCTGCTGCACAGTGCCCACACGGGGTGAGCAGAGCCGTTGCGGAGGCGCGTTCACAGGAGCCTGCCGCCAGCGCCGGGCGCACCCCAGGCCCCCCGGTCCTCAATCTCGCCCGTGCAGAAGTAGCGCGCGACCTGCATCGGCTTGGTCGCCATGAGCTGCACAACGTCCAGGTGCGCCGCGTCGCGCGACCCGCGCAGCGCCTGCAGCGACGCCTGCAGCGCGGCCGCGCCGGCGACGTCCAGGCCCAGGCCCTGGCGCCGCCCGCGACCCGCTCATGGCATGCCCTAGCTGAAACAGGCTTTCAGACTAACACGCCAGAGTGCAGCGCGCAAAATTTAGAGCCTTCCTTCCTCCGTGCTCCTCGGCTCGGAGCTTGCGCGTCGTTGCACTGCGGCTCTCACTGCAGCGCCGGCGCGTTGCCGGCGCGCGCCGCGCACGGACACAGTGACGTGACAAAGAAAGGCAAAGGAATCATGCCCGCTCTGGGCCGGAACAGCGCCGCGAGAGTGCGCGCGTGGGGCGGGCGGGGCCGTGGCGCGCGCCAGCTTGTCGCTGAGCGCGCCCAGCTCGGCCATCTTGCGCTCCAGCGGCGGCGGGTGGCGGCGCAGCAGCGCGGCGGCCGGCCACGCATCCGCCAGCAGCGCCGCGACCGCCATGTTCGCCTTGAGCATCAGCTCCTCCACGAGCTGGTTGGCCTCGCGCTGCACGTGCGGCTCGGCGGCCGCGGGGTTGCCGTCGGCGCCGAGCCGGAAGTTCAGCTTGACGTTGTCCAGGCGCAGCGCGCCATTGGCGAAGCGCCGCCGCCGCATGTGGCCCGCCAGCGCGCCCAGCGCGCGCACGTCCGCGACCACCTGCGTGCGCGCGCCCCGCGCCGCTGGCATGCGGCGGACCTGCGCAGACCAGACTGCGGCAAAGATCAAACCTCTGTCGTGAAGCACCCAGCAGGTCGCCCGACACGACAGCCCATGCGCGGCTGTGGACAGAGGCTCTGCCTCCAGCGTTTTCACAGCACGTCACTCTTTAGTCAACTCCGAGTCAGAACTGTACCCAAACCCGCCATGCCATGCGCGACCCGCGCCTCTCTGCTGACACTTGCCCACCCGGGGCTGCGCCCCGCGCCCACAGCCAGGTGCGCAGCCGTAAATGGTGGACATGGTTGGAGGCCCAGCAGCTTGCTGCAGGTACTGACTTACCCCGGGCTGTGCGCCGCGCCCGCGGCCAGGTGCGCGGCCGCTTCTGGCAGACAGGGTGAACACACATGCTTTCTGCTGACGCCGCCCACCCGGGCCGCGCCTGCGGCCAGGTATGCGGCGCCTCCAGCGCGACGGGCGGCGCGGCCTCGCCCGGCGCGCCGCCGAAGCGGCCCTCCAGCATGGCCTGCGCGTCGCCGTACGCCAGCTTGGCGCAGGAGCGGATGACGCTGCGGCCGGCCCACTGGCGCCGCACGTCGCCCTCGGCCGACATCTCCCAGACGACCGAGAACGCCAGGCGGTCCACGCCTGGGTTGAGGCTGCACAGCTCCTCGCACAGCCGCGGCGGCAGCATCGGCACCACTTTCTGCACCTGCAGAGTGCGCGCAAAAGCCCTGAGATGCATCACCTGCTGAATTTGCGGCCCTTGCCCAAACCCTGAGCTGCATCGGCAACACCTTCTGCACCTGCATCACCCGTACCAAACTCTGAGCTGCAAGACCTTTGCTGCACACGAAAGACCTCAATGTGTGTGTCCAAGATGTACAGTCACCTCGCAGCCCCGGCTGGCTGAAAAAGGCTTGAAACTTACCTATATGCAGCCGGCGTGCGTGCAGCAGCATGCACACAATCCCAGGGCCGACGCTTACACACACTGCACAAAGGCTCCCCCTTCGTTGACACACACAACCCTGGTCATGACCACTGAAAAGCCCCCCAAGGGCGCGCCAGGTAGGTGGACGTGCCGCGCTCGCGCGCCGCGCGGTCCAGCGCGGAGCCGGGCGGAATGAAGTGCGCCACGTCGGCGATGTGCACGCCCACGCGCAGGCCGCCGCCCGGCAGCGCCTCCACCGACAGCGCGTCGTCCAGGTCCTTGGCGGTGGGCGGGTCAATGCTGAAAACCCTGCGCGCGCAGGCTGTGGTCTTCAGCAGTGGAGCAAGATGCTGCTGCAGACCCTGCGCAGGCGCAGCCTCACTCGAAACTTGCGGCCGCAGCAGCGCAGCGCCCCTTGGCGGTGCGCAGGCCGACACTCTTTTCCCTGCGGGCGCAGGCTGCGGTCCCGGTCAGGCAGGTGGCTGCAGCAGCAGCGTCATTTCATATGGCCGGGCAGTTGCCGCGCGCACGCGCGCGCTCCACAGCGGGCCCCAGGTATACGTGCAGGTCCGCCACGCAGGCCCATGAAGCCGCAGCCATGCCAGCCCGCACGGCAGCGCAGCCGCAGCGCCGCGCGCGCGCGCGCGCACCGCGCGGAGCGGAAGTCGCGGCGCCCGGCCAGCTCGGCGGCGCTGATCGTCCAGGGCACGGGCGGCAGGCAGCCGAGGACCTCGGGCCCGAACGGCACGTCCGCCACGCCCTCCATATCCAGCATCGCGCGCGTCTCCACCTCGATGCAGCCGGCCTGGCCGAGGCTGGTGCGCACGGTGGCCAAAGGGTACGGCTGGTCGGCCGGCCATGCTGCCAGCACGGCCGACACGAGCGTGCGCGGCGCGGCCGCGGCCCGCTCGTCCGACCGCGCCTCCGCCTGCGCGCCCGCCGAGGGGTACCGGGCTTGGGTGTGCCCTGGTGCGGCGCCTCGCTGCCTGGTCACAGCATCAGCTGGGCCGCTGTGCGGCACCTCCTGATATGTGGGGTGAACCTGAGCATGATGAGCGCTCGAGTATGTATGCAAAACACAGCATTCCAGCAGCGCCTCAGGTACACACTGCATGCACAGAAGTCAACCTGACCTTAAGGCCAGCTTCCGCGCCCGTGATGGGATGGCCGGCGCGGTGAAGCAGCGCGGCAGCTCTGCAGCACGGCCGCCGCCGGCTCGCGGCCTACAGATCAAGCACTTCTGCACAAAAGCTCGACGTGCACGACCACATGGCCCCACGCCCGGCCCTGTTTCTGCAACAACGCTCCCGCGCCTTGAGCTCGCGCTTGAGTGCGGGCGGCAGGTCGGCCGGCCGCACGAAGCAGCGCGGCAGCCGCGGGTCCGCCGGCAGCAGGAACAGCAGCCCGCCGCCCGGCTCCTCGCGCAGCACGCCCACGAGCGCGCCGCGCCGCCGCGACGGCTCCAGCACCGCGACCACCTCGGCCGTCGCGCGCTGCTGCGGCCGCTCCGCCAGCCTGCGCGGCGGCCGGGGGCCAGCGCCTTGAGGACAAGCGACTTCAGCGCACTTGGACCCAAGTAGAGTCTGCTTACAGCTGTGCGAAACAGCTCCTTGCGCATGCCCCCATCTCTGGCTTCTCACGCAAGCCCGCCAGGGCCGGCCAAGTCGTGCTGCCGCGCCAGCCGCCTCCCTTCTGGAAAAGCCCTCGCGCGCAAGCCAGGCTACTGCAACTGCTGGTGTGGGGGCGGGAGGGCGATTTTCACCACTGCGGGCGCGGCGGCATGCAGGCGACGTTGCTCAGCTCCTGCGCGACATGTAAGGGGTATGCCAGCCGACGCATCGTGCAGGAACGCGACCGGCTCATCCGCAAGAACCCCAGGCCATGACCGAGCCAGTGTGCAGGCTGGGGAGGCAGCGCACAGAGCCGCGACGATGCGGAGCGCCTCGTCAGGCGTTGACGCGCGCTCCCACGGCGCATCTGCGAGCCGCGCGGCTGCCTTGGCGGCCGCCCAGTTGCCGGCCCCGCGCGCGCCAGCACCGCCCCCGCCGCGGCCGCCCGCCGCGCTCGCATCCGGCGCCGCGTCCATATCAGGCAGGGCGCCCTCTGCCCCGGTCGCTCCCGAACCCGCGCTCGCGGCCTCCGTGCTCGCCGCATCGGACGCCGCGCTGCCCCGCATCGACAGCCCGCTGGCCAGGCTGCGCGGCGAGCCCGGGCAGACGGTTGTGCTATCGGCCGAGGCGGCGCCAGAGAGGCTGGGGCTGG
>JAABUV010001960.1_pt1 | contig 28876 bp, 36 predicted proteins | sample 5559971 | NCBI WGS metagenome assembly JAABUV01 (sample SAMN10711881, study PRJNA513362) | rock metagenome | isolation source: Antarctica rocks | place: Antarctica: Victoria Land, Knobhead nord | collected 2015-12-19
TGAGAAGTACTTTGTGTAGCTGGGTAAAGCCTCGGCTAGACTTGTGCTCCTCAAATATCCCGTCAAAACCTAGTGTGCTTTGTCCCCTTGCACGAGATGCAAGCATCCAATCATTAATCGTCTCAATAGGTCGACTTGACAGTAAGGAATTAGTTTCGTCGGTCCTCGTAGACTCGCTTAGCCTTTACTTACTTCCCAATCTCATCAGTTCTCCAGAGAAAGTTTTCATCCGATACGCCAAAATCCAATAAAGCAGAGTACATGGCCATCGCACACTCTTGCCCAGAACCTCTCCAGCAATAGTGAGCTGCATGCTTTCTACCCTGGTCAGTAGACATTCATACTTGTGGTTATAAGCTTACATAGAGAAGACCGAGCCCATAGGGATCATAGTCCCACAGGCTGCCTTCGCCCCGTATGATGATGCTGTAAACACCGGAAATATCTCCGTGGATTACGTGCATGAAAATCGGCGCACCGTACGGTCTCTGGCAAAGCGGAACTGAAAGTCGGTTGAAGTTGTCTTCCCTTGCCAGGCCCGCAGTGATATATGTATCTGCTCGACCGGAGAGCGTGTAGAATCTTTCGTTTGACTCTTGATCACCAGTCTGAAGTACCTTCGTGTACCCTGTATATGCAGACGTCTCAACCCAGGAATCACGACGGCTAATACCTGACCGACAATGCTGTTGTGAGCTCGCTTTGTTGCTGCAATCCTGGAACCGGTTGTCAGGCTGTAGAGATGCTTGCCGTTGGGAGGACCGCAGGTCCGATACTGTCAGATTGATCTTCACATTTCTTTGCTGTAGCTGTGACTCAGTCGGTTGGGAAGCTGAGGAATTTGACGGTGACAAATGCGAGGGATTCAATCCTTCAACGATTGGCGATGAGCTCTCGTGAGCTTTCCGCATGTGTCGCTCCCAATCATACAATCTCTTGTAGTTCTTATGACAAAAGTCGCAGGATCTTCCGCCGAAAGCCACTGCAAACTTCTTGTGCAAGATGTCGCTTTTCTCTCGGCAGTGCTTGTATAGGGCTTTGGGTTCTCTATATCGATGACCGCAGCTCTTAACCGGACAGAGAAGTCTGCCAGGGTTAGACTGAACGAAACCTACTTGGTTCAGCTAGTGACCTGAGAGATTGAATACAGGCTACACTTACGAAAGCGAGGCGAGGTTGCCACATTCTTGGCAGCTTGTGCATGTCGCGTGCTTGTCTTATTGTCACGGTGTGAGAAATGAGTAGGCATTAGTAGGGTCGCGCTCGTCCAGACTCAATTCATTGGGTGCCCCATGGTGTGAACGAGAAATGCACGAGTAGGCATTCTGAAAATTACCGTTGCCAAGCGAATGACTCCTCATGGATTCCGGGCCTGGGTAAAGAGAGAATAAAAGCCAAAGGTAAGAGTGCTCGTTGGAAGCTTTGCCAGCACCACCGAAATCAGATTCAAATTCCTCGCTCAAGGAGGATGAAGCTAGCACTGGCAGAGATAGCCCTATGAAGCACAGCGAAAGGCAGCATCGTGGAAAGCAGGATCGTGAATGCCAATGCCGTGAATGTCAGGACTGTAGAAGCCAGTACCGGGGAAAGCAGTACCGTAGAAGCCAATTCCTCCGTGAAAGAAGGTACCGTAAAAGCCGGCACCGTGAAAGAAGTGGTACACTTGAAAAGCATATACCCTTCGAAAGTGTTTACTCTTCGAGGTTCTATACCCTTCTAGGCTTTTTACGCTACCATCTCTTATGCCGGCTTTTACGGTACCGTAAAAGATGGTACCGTAAAAGCCGGTACCGTAAAAGATGGTACCGTGAAAGATGGTACCGCAAAAGCCGGCACCGTAAAAGATGGTACCGCAAAAGCCGGCACCGTGAAAGATGGTACCGTAAAAGCCGGCACCGTAAAAGATGGTACCATGAAAGATGGTACCGTAAAAGCCGGCACCGTGAAAGATGGTACGTGAAAAGATGGTACCGTGAAAGATGGTACCTCCATTGACCATGGCTCTGGTCACATTGCCGGTCACGTCTCCAAACCCAATCCCGGGTTTACACTATCAGCCAACGCTTAGTGATCTTATAGATTCGACTTATGTGTGCGTCCCAAGACTTAGTATTGATTCGGTTGAGTGTGATCGCTAACGGTACCTAGATATAATACCCTCACTAGTAGCGAGGAGCTAGGCTCAGAGATATCTTGTGTATATCTTCAAGATCTTGCGGAGATTTTCGTTAAACATAATGTGCACGATAGACTCGGAGTCCATCTCATTCACAGTCACACCCAAATGGCCACAGGACATGTGATATTAGGCCATAATTTCACAGACCCCTCGGGATGCTGGACCAGATCGACTACTCTAGAAGAAGTTAACCTTGCCGAAGTGCGTGGTCACATCTTTGTGCTTGTCGAGGAGGATCGCTTTGTCGCGTACGAATATGTCGAGGGCAGAGTCAATGGCCTTTCCAGCGTCAGCTCCAGCTTTTTCGAGGACTTTGCAACGTATATGCGTTCGAACGGCTTGGGGGACACTGTCGGGCTCCAAATTCGTGGTCAGACTACACAGGAAATGGTCGAATTTGACTTCGGCGATTGCGGGACGGTTATGTTGAACGCTCAAAATACCCATCATGACACGCCATTTAGGACAACGGGATGGGTATTCAGCTGCAACAAAGGAGTCACATCTTTCAAGGGCGTAGAATCCCATGCTCCAACGACGAAGGGGCCTCACAAGGTCTTTATCGATGGGAAGCTCGCCCTCAAGGCCATCCTGAGCAGCTTCGATGCCATTGGCTAGGACTTTCATTAAGGAGAAGCTGGGAAGGCTAAGATGTAGCCAAACGTTACATCAAAAGAGATTGAGCATTAGTTGCGTCCAAAGGACGTTGCAGAGCTGTATTTAGTTATTTCTTCATCCACACTTATAAGGATTTTCCCCAAAGATTGTGCTCTATGTAGACCCATCAACGAAATTGATGTGATACTACGGAGATGACCTTGAAGCATACAATTACACGTAATATTGCCAACAATAGCGCTGGTGGCCTTCTGTGGTTATTAATCGGCGGCTTTTATCAATCATTCCAGGAAACGACCTTGATGCTGTTAATGAATGATTTCGAAGGGCTTACTCGCCAACTTTAACTCACTTTAGAGAAATATGTCGAGGAGGCTGGTATCTCGTGTTAGCTTTTCTGCACCCTCATCCTAGCTGAAACCGTATCGAAGTAATAACCCAAGGGTCCTGAGTTCCTTAATAGCCCTGCGAGTTTCATCCGAGAGTACACCTCTAATCTCTACCAAAAACACCATGCGAAACAGTCTTCGTGAGTGCGAAACATCATTTCCATGGTATGCCCATCCTTGTGGGCCGCTACAACCAAGTATACTTTCCAGTCCCCAGAGAGCGATACCGAATGGTTTAATACTAGCATCTACCTAATCAACCACACCGGTAAGGTGGCCAGAATCCGAATCAACGAGGATGTTCGTATTCGAGAGGTCCGAATGTGTCAAAACCCAAGGCACTTGATAGATAATCTCGTCGATAATTTGAAAGGTCCTCTTGACTATCGTGAATCGACTAGAAAGAGTGCCGGAGAGCTGTATAAGCTTAGCCTTAAAGCGCTGCGATATCCCTCTCCTTGGAGTTTGGGGGCTTTTCCAGGACGATGCGTAGAATCTGTTCTGTGTAAGCATTCTCTTCAATAGCATAAATCGAGTAGGTGGCATAAGAGACCTACCTTGCCAAATCTATTACAGTTGTATCCAGTTTGGCCATTGTAATGCTGTTGAATATGAAGAGATACCCGGTACCTGGAAGGATTTCCATCATCCAGATGCTTACTGAGCTGTTAGGCATCAGGCCTTGATAGGTAGTAGCTGGAGCAACATGACGGTGGACTGCTTTGGCAAGCGCGGTCATTGAAATATCGAGAGGTGATGACTTCGATCGAAATTGAACGATGAGCCCAGATTCTGACACTAATATATAACTGTGAAAGCCTTGCCAGGGAACTGGTCTCACAGAAGTCCCCACTAGGTCCTGGGCGTACGCGACGCAATCATTCTGGGGGACCTCGTTTTGCGTCTCAAAAAGATCCGACATTGGGTTTTGTTGCGGTATAAGTTGGCAAATGAGGTTCTACGAGCTGGAGGTAGCAGACGCAGGCGCCTAAGGAAGGAAAACTCGATTGCGAGGATCAATTTAGTTCCATGCTTTTTCGCGTACATAAATTTCTAGTTGCAGCTTCCGGCTCGCTTAATTAGCTCGCATGGGGAGCGACCATCTAGGCGCGCTTCTGTCTCATCATACTGTCTCTGCGTTGGTGGCTATACATAAATTCGTCAGCCATGCCTGCTTTTGTTGAGTATTCCCTTGAGGATAAAATCGCCAAGTTCTTCACAAAGACGTCTGCCACGCGAGAAGCTTGCGACGAGAGCTGCGTCCTTGGTGGGAGGCAGCATATCACCCGCTCCGATTCAGGGAGATTGCAGCTACACCATCTACGGTAGAATTCACTCTGAGTTCGTCATACAATATTCCCTAGACAGAATTCCAGGTATCAGCTACATTGAGTTTCGCCTTGCGGATACCCATGCCGAAGATTCCGAGGAGAACCTTGCCTTGCGAGCAAGTCTTATGGTGGACCTTGCCCGGTAAGTTGGCTGCACCCATTTGACGCCTGAAAGATGCTGACAATGCTGTGGCAGGTTCTTTGCCGTATCATGGAAAGCACCACAAAGCATTGACCGATGTTCTGTCAAGAAACTACGTCAAAAGTACATCAGAGGTCTCCGGCTTTTCAACCACCTTCCATCGAGATTCCATCCAATCGTACAAAAATCCCTCGATTCTATGCCATCGATTTTCTCCCATCTTCCATTCGTTCTATCGCATACCGACTTTAGCTCCTGCAACATAATGGTCGATCCAGTCTCTGGTCGGCAGACCGGCATTATCGACTGGGTTGAAGCAGCGATCTGCCCCTTTGGACAAAACCTATACACGCTGCAAGATTTCTCGGGTACCCTGCATCGAGAAAATGGCTGGAGGCAATACAAAGATCATGATGCTCTACAGGAAACGTTCTGGGAAACCTTTCAGAAGGAAGTGGGAGGTTTGTCAGCAGGGGTGGTGGAAGCCATCAGGTCTGCCAGGATTCTTGGTTGTCTCCTAACTCATGGATTCACCAGAAGGCTGGCGAATGAGCCATTTATTGTTCCTATCCAAGAAAATGATGAGATTGGCCGATATAACCTACATTTTTTGGACGCTTATCTGGTGGATGTGAAGACTAGATTTGAAGATTTGAGTTGAGATAAGACGCTCCCCTGTTGGCCCATTGGGACCAGGACAGAAGGAAATAGTTCCAGAGGTGTGGAACCACCTCACTACAGCTGTACCCATGGGCAACTGCTGGACTAGTCATCTGGGTACAGCTATACGGATGGTGGCTTGGCGCATGTACATAGCTAGAGGAAGTCTGGTTTGAGCAAAGTTGATATTGTGCGATGAGTTAGCTATTGGTCATGGATCCTCGGTATATTGCAGTGGCGTGGAACTGGATAAGAGGCCATAGCTGATTTATACTACATATGTCCGGCAATTAGGTGTCAATCGATCAACGCCCTTGAATATGCCTCGGTCAAAAGTACAGAGCGCTTCAGACGACCCACCGGGGAAAGGGCGAGGTCCACCGACTGACTGATCTCTCAGTGTGATGGCGCCAACCCTTGTATACGCTGCATAACCGACGATGCCATCTGCGCCTATGGCAAACATAGAAAGTCGGATAAGACGGTATTTCGTAGAGAGTTCGTCTCATACCTGTGATTGCCACAACCCACAAAGTAACGTCTCACAGCTACGTCCAAATGCTCGAACGCCAACACACCGAGCTGATCTCCGGCCTCCAAGAGCTCTATCGGCGGATACAAGCTGGCGAACCATTCCCCTCCCTTCCTCTTGAACCAGCCTATAACGGCCAACCCCTCACACACAAAATCCTCGAAGCGCTCGGCGTTCTACTAAGCCATGAAGATTGGGAAGACGGCGATAAGGCAGTGCCTTTCGAGGGCATGACATGGCAGGGATTCGAACAGGAAGGGTACGCATGTGATGCATCTACGGCCACAACGTCGCCAATTATGCAGACGCCTTTTTCGCCAATCACCATAACGCTATTTCGACAAAGCACAATCATGGCGAAGCGGGCTCGCAAACTTCAAGATAGCGCTTGTATTATCGACAGTAATAATGATAACATCAATGAAGATCACAATCACACGAGTTTTGTGGGTAACGAAGCCGTACTCTCCATGCCACCAATTCATCAAAACCACGATATCCCATCTGTATCATTTCACGTCATGCAGCAGCAACAACAACAACACCGACATCCACAGCCACAAGTGCAGCAGCAGCAGCCACTGCAATATTATAACAGTGGAGACGGTGAGAGCGGATACGAGTCCATGGACTGGATCTTTGGATGTAACGAAGACCTCTTCAATAATAACCAGGGACTAGTGGCCCAGCTGGCCTAAAAAAGGCTCCCCTATACGCGCAGGAACTTGCACATGACTGCCTTCTCTCTCTAAACGACTTTAATGAATCAGTCGCTACGGCTGTCTAGCTGGCTTTTCCTTCGTTTTTCTTGGAGTTTCATTTACTGGCGTTCTGCACATATTCCCCGGTGGCTTTGGGTTTGCTTTTTGGAGGGTAGGCAGCATAAACCAGGTACTCACTCACAAGGGGGTCTGTACTGCAGCTCGCTCCTTTTCTTCCCTTTCTCTTTCTCTCTACCGGAGTGATGAGGCTCGATAGTTTTGAAGCAGATTTGTGTATCGTATGTCGACGAGAGAAGGGTCTGGCTGGATGGGTATTTCTAGAAGGCGAAAATGAGCCTCAGTGATGGGTCTATGTGGCGCAGAACCGACGAAAAGTGCTCTAGTATTACTGACTAATGTAAAAACTCTGCAGAGAAGTAAAGAGAGATAGCCAGATGGAGAGGCAGAATTGCGCGCCCTTCAAAAGGTTTGCTAGTGTAATCTCAATACACGCAAGACAGCCGTTAGATCTCGTAAAATACTCCAGACCACGACCACAAACCCAGAGACTTGTTTCTTTCCATCTGTGAATTTGTCCTAATTTTGAAGCTTCCATCGCCAGCTTGTTCTGGCTTTCCCGTTTCAACCACCCTAGCCGGTGGCATTCACAGTGAGGTATGCCATCTGGCTTGCTTCAGTCGGGAATCCGAAGCCACTCGACAACGTTCGCCCTCGTGAAAGGCTCGCAGATGATCCGTACCTCACCTTTCGATGAACCTAGTCCCCTGCCCTGGTATTGGACTTCTTCCGCGTATTTTTCCAGCCTTCTATAGTCAATCTTCGGCTCACACTGCGTTAGACGGACACGTATAATACTCGAACCCTCGCGCCCATGACTACGCAGCAGCCTCGCACGGTCGATAGCATCCTCCTTGTCCTCATACCCAGGTATGAATGGCGCGCAGCGGTCCAGACGATCGAAGGTCTCTTCCAAGCCTTCGCGGGTATCCGCAACGAGATCTTCGATCAACTCTCTAGGAACAGGATTCTCTTTAGAGCGCGGAACGAGGGAATGTGCAGGGGTCGCTCGACGCGCGGTAAAACTCTGCTTCCGGATGTCGATGTCTGCAGCGGCTACCCAGCACTGCACCCCTTTCACCGAGTTCGACTTAGATGATGACATCATTTGAGCCCAAAAACGCCGACACGACGTCTTCTGAGTGCTGTGAGCAAATGGTAGATTTGTAAAAGCTGTGTCGAGACAGGGCCGCTTTGGAAGCTGATTTCAGAAAGGTTGAGGGCGAGTGAATGGAGGCGATCCACAGGTCGTAGCTAAGGAAAAGAGATCAATTTCAAAGACATGCGTGAAAAGTGTCGAAGTAGGCACCCGCGAGCTTTTCGAGGAGAGAAAAGAAGCGGAAGATCTCCGTCACGGGAGTGGCGAGATACACGACGCGTCGCATTCAGAAGTAATGCATTTAGCGGTTGCAAAATTTTCCAGAAATCTTGGCATTCGCGCTTGTAACCGCAACACGGCATTCCTCATACAAATCCACACTACATAGAAATATCACTTTTTTCAATCCATTTGCGTCCGATCGTGAAGCCATAAAAACTGCGTAATGCCTCGATACCATCGATTATAACATACCGTCCCAAACGTTCATCCCATACCCGAGATCATGGCGGCAACAGACGTCATTCAGAACCTGCCCGTCTCTCCAGGACTGAACAGCCTTTTGGATGATTTCTATTCGAGTCATGCTCAAGTTAATACCGTTGGGAGATGGCTCGCATCGCATGCTTTCGATGAAGCTCTTCCAGATCATGCAGAGGCAGCTTGGATGGACATTTAGCACAAGACGCAAGGCCATATAGCAAGACCAAGGTGGTTGCAGGCAATATAAAGGATGTATCTTATCGAAGGTGTACAGTAAGAGGAGGTTGCCCGTGTAATTCTCGGAGGGTCGTTGGGGGAAAGGGGAGGGGCAGGATACCCTACATCTCTAGGTGGATAGGTGGTGGTATGATGCAACGGAATCGAAAGATGACCAATCTGTGTAGAAAAGAGGCACAGCGCGTTGATACAATTTGATTGGTGGCGCTGCTTCTTGAATGTACATATTCCTAGCCGCTCTTTTCACATAAAGCGCGTACACTAAAGCAGTGTACATAAATGAAGCGTACGCCATGGGAGGCCCAAAATGGTCCCCGGTTATACGTCACCTACGGGTCTTACTCCAATCGCCGGTGCCCATGAAGCGACGATCGAGTATGTATTTGCTCGGTCCCGGTCCTCCTCTTGTTACCAAGCTTTCAACTACGCAGATCTGGGAGGATGTAGCCTTTAGGAGACACTTCCTAGGGGCTAGGGAGAAGTAGTGAGCCATGGTTGGATACAAAAATGCACCGCTAGGAGGTTAGATGTCCCAGACAGGCTATTTCAGGAGACTTCTCCCGAGCTACGCTCCATTACTAAAGTAGAATTACGGGAAATGATAGCCAGGGTAGCCCTCGTAAATGAACCTTTTTTAATTACGGATATCTCAAACCTTCCCTTCATCGATTCAGCAGAAAAGGAACACGCTACCGACTACGACAAAGCTTCGGGCCTCGACGTGGACCGAGACGTAGATCGGGTACGGCGCCTGACTTCAAGAACAAGAAGGAATTCATGGCCATTATGCAAATCACCAAGAGGCCAATCCACTATATCTCTCGCCCATGCCAGGGCTTCAAGTGGTTCGGTGTGGTCGATCCAAAAGCCAGTATCAACACTTTACACAAGCCCACTGGTATCCTCAGGGTTAAAGAGACTCCCGCGAAGCTTAGCATCTTTGACATAGCGTATTGGGGACGCTCTCATGATCTCTTCCGCGTGTTCCTTGATAAATTTGAGTCGGACTGTGTTGATGGAGCCTGTAATGTTCAGCGTTGGATTTATAACTGATATTGATATGCACTTGCTTCCAAATGCCTTGGCAGCAGCCAAGCAGGCAGCTGGATGAGAGCTCATAAGGCCGTAGATATCATCGTCGTCATGCCTGAGCTGATTTAAGAGACCCATTGCAAGTCCTCGCTCTCGATAGTCTTGATGTACCACGAGCTGGGTAATCCAACATACAGTTTTGTTACCGTATGCCCAGCGGCAAGCGAACGCGTTACCGGCAAGGCGGCCGTCGACGGTTACCCTCACGTAAGAGCATGTGGTGTCATCGGGTAGGTATTCGGCTCGAAGTCTTCCCTTACTGATTCGTACGTGACTGCCTTTGTATTCTTTGGAATACTGTATGGGGTGCATGTTGTTCATTCAGGGGGTTCTATGCTAGGGAGCTATCTATGGATATGCCAAGGCACTAGGCCACATTCCAACAGTATTTCTCAGCTGATAAACAAAAACAGTGAAAGCTATCTCACCAGCCTTTGCAAACTTGCCTACCGCCTGTGTAGCGTGCTCGCCCCAAACGCCGTAGTGATCACCGAAGAGCTGTGAGGCTTCTTGGAGCATGTCCTCCGCAGGCGCAACATTGTAAGACTTCCTTGAGCATTTGCCAGTGGGGAATTTTTGAGGTATTGGGATATGGGAGTTACGCTGAAAAGAATTGAAAAAGTTGACAGTAAAGGCACCAGGGGGGAATATGGGGGTGTATATGGTGAACTCTGCTCGTCATTCAATCAGCTCAGTATGTAGATGAAAGTCAGTGCCGTTGTGGAGCCGGACGTTAGGAGGGCAAGCAGGGCTGTTCAGGGTACAGGAATATGGTTGATAGGAGGCTATGCAGTTTGGGAATAAGCAATATACCATTTTGGGCCGTGTAGATCAAGGGCTGTGCCTGCCGTATTTATAGGATATGCTCAGGGTTTAGGTGCATATAGTGAATATTTCGTTCTTTGAACGAGCTATTTCCATAGTGTCCCTCCAGGGCGGCTTAACCTTCAGCCCTATCGGTTATACAGTTAGGGTGTTTATGCGGCTAGGGGTTGAGTCACGCCCACCTTTCAGATATGGGTTGCAGGAGTCGCAACATGCTGGGGGCTAATATGACCCCTCAGATATGGCGCCACTGATTAGGAACGGGATGACAAGCGCCAGGGTCCTCGCAATAACGCCACGTTTTTGAATGTGGAGCTTGTTGATAATAGCATGCGTAGGTGAAGTAAGCAGATCTCGGAATCATTGGTGCCACCAGGCTCCCCACCAGCCTCTAGTAGCTACCGACTCAATCTTGCATTTACACAAAGTGCCTGATGTATCATGCCCGAGCTCGCCAGCAGAGTGATGTTACTTTTCGTTCATACAGCGTAAGATGCGCCAGCCTCCAGCCCATCAAGTGATCACGCAGGTTGCTCATAAGCCCGTCTTATAACCCTCGAGAACTCTACACCCATCATCAGTAACTCCCAGAGCGCAAAGTGTGCCGCTTAAATGGAGATGACTCATGAAGAATCTGTCGATTATAAGGCAGCCAAGATCGTTTGCGTTGTTGGTGTAGAAGCTTCATTACTATTTCTCCGCTCCTATTATTCCTTGCTGCCGCTGTGATCACGCGTTCTGTGATCTGAACCTTAATCCCTTTTTGGTTAAGTAGAAGCTTCATTACTTCTCCTCCCCTCGATCCATTCCCCGCTGCTGCTGTAATCACGCCTTCTGTGATCTGGACCTCGGTCCCTTTCCAGTTAAGCAGAAGCTTCATTACTTCTCCCCTCGATTCATTCTTTGCTGCTGCTGTGATCACGCCTTCTGTGATCTGGACCTCGGTCCCTTTCCGGTCAAGCAGAAGCTTCATTACCTTTTCTCCGCTCCTCTTATTCCCTGCTGCTGCTGTGACCACGCCTTCTGTGACCTGGACCTCAGTCCGGTCGAGTAGAAGCTTCATCACTTCTTCATCAAATAATCTTGCGATCTTGGCCACTTCTTCTTCCATGATCTGTGCGTCATCCCTTTTTCGTCCAAGTATATCTGCCATCGCCTCCCACTTCTCCGCCTCCTCCAAATGGCCCTGATCTCTGTACATTGATGCTAGGTTGGCCATGCTGCTTATCTTGTCTGGATGGTCTGTCCCTTGCACCCGCTTTCTCGTCTGTATTACTTGCTTAAACCGCTTCTCTGCCTTCTCCCATTGCTCCATTTTCTGATATATCAGTGCGAGCTTCTCCATGCCTGTTAGCGTGCGTAGATCCTCTTTTCCAAAACCCCTCTCATAGCCTTCCACGGTTTTTCGAAGCCTCTCTTCTGCCTTTCCATATTCTACCGCATCTTCTAATATCAACGCTACGTTCCATAATCTGGTCATCTTGTCTGAATGACCTCCAACCTCTCTGTCCGGATGCTCAAACACTCGCCTTCTTATCAATGTTTCGTATTCTTGATCTTGCAAATTTCCCTGAAACTTTTCCCAGTCCCAGACAAGTAGAAAGTCGTGCGGGAAGGATGATATTGGCTGTTCTGGCTGTCCGGCACTTTCATTCTCCGTTCCTGGAGGAGTAATTGTAATCTTAATAACAGAAAAGTGATCCTTGCAGGGCCTGATGACCGTAGGCTTTAGAGATCCTTCAAGAAAGCAGATGAGATCACCCACCTGAATGGACTTCGCCGAGGTAAGGAGAGTCCACTCCCTCCCAGGTCCCATGTGTCCAGATACATTCTTTGATGTGATAATCATCTGCTGTCTGTCTTTTCCTTTTGAGGACACCTGTCCAAGAACACAACCCTTGCTCTTGATGACTGCCATCTCCGTATCGGCCCAAGTCTTCACAGATACCTGTCCACCGAGTAGGAACCTGACAAGTTGCTCCAGGAGTTCTTCCCACGAATTTTTGTAGTTGGGCAATAAGTCAGCTGCGATGGGATCATCAGAGCTCATGCCGAGCAAGGCAAACACCTTATCGTGGCGCATACTAGCCTCGCGGGTATGGTACATCTCTATCAGCTCGCCTAGGGGATGTATGCGTAGGGAGAACCTGCCTGGTGAACTCGATACTTTTTTTCGTCGGAATACTGCTCCTCTAATAAGGGAGGTTACTGGAGGGATCAGACCCTGCGAGTTTGGAGAATCTTCGTAAAGGAGGTTAAATGACCTTGAGTTTAGAGCCGCGCAGAATGCGTATCCGTCAATCTCCGTAGATCCACACTTAATTAGGATATTTCGAGCGGCGGCAACCTCCTGAAGTACCTGAATCCTCCCTTACCCAGATGCGCTTAAACCACGGCCGTTGAAGCAGTGTAAGGATTGCTTGCTTGGTCAGTTTATTGACCAGGGCGTTGGACATCTCATCTGCAGCAAGGCGTATTTCTTCAAGCGCTCGATCGCTATCGTTTTCTGCCTCTCCAAGCCAAACGATTACACGGCTTGCTTTACTGTAGATCTTAGACATATATCGAACTTGCATTCCCTTCTCTGTTTTGTATCCTTGGTTGATGCAAATAGCATCTACCCATATGATTCGGTCAATAAAGCGATCTCGAAGATATAACAGTGCTGTGTAAAGGTTTTTTGTGATGAGCAAGTCATGCTTATCTATGGAGCTAGACCGAAGATTGCTCGAATCGCCCCATACGTAGGATAAGGCCTCGTATAGATGTGTCCCTTCTCCTAACTCCTGCAGAGGGTAGTCGAAGAGCAGGCATTCTATAGGGGCGTTTTCGTCAGTATGCGCCATTAGGCGAAGCAAGCGAATACTGCCAGGCCCCGGCAAAGGAGAATAACAATACTTATTCTCAGGGTGGTTGTCAGCGTCATTCCGGAGTATCTGGGGCGTGGAAAGAGCTAGACACAACTGATCCTGCTCGTTCTTCTTCAGGCCTTGGACATACTTGTGTTTCTGTTTGCGTGTTGCTGGCGAATTTATATCCTTGCTAGCATTCCCTGGCTCAGTTGGCCTTATGGAACCGTTTTCGCGGAGTTTGCTTGACGGTATTGCCTTTTTCGCTTCCACTAAGGAAGCTTCGTCATCTCCGAGGCCGTCGGAAGCTCGGTCCCCAGATACGTCAAGGGGGCAAACGGAGCCATCTGTCCCGGGTTGTGCTGGGGATTCAGACGTTTGCTGGGCAGTGGAACCGATAGGTGACGTAGAGAACGCAGATTCGACAGTCGGCCTGCCCTCGCTTGCTTGGCGCTCGATGGGAACCATAACGCTCAGATTTCGAGGATGGGTTGGGTCGACGGTCCTTGAAGTTGCCACATCGGGCTCGAGTTCTGACAGCATGGGCGGGGCAATGCAATGACAAAGCGAAAGCGCGGCCAAAGAATTTTCCGAATAGCGCCTGAGCCTACGGAGGATGACGCCAAAAGTCTTGATTTTCGTGGCATAGCCACTTAGTCGTTTCTTTGCAGACGAACCAAATACCCTATATAACGACTAATTTGTTTTACTTTTTTTCCCCCTCAACTCCACTGACTCTAATTCTTCCATATCTGCCGTCTTCCTACTCATACCACTACTTTTAAAGCATCTGATTGGCTGATATCTACTATCTACCAGTCTTCTGATTCCTTGCCACTGTCTGTGTTGCTGTCCCACTGCTCGCTGTCTTCTTGCTTATCTTCTTGTTCCTCTTCCTGCACATCTCTTTGCTCGCTATCCCCAGGTCTGTGACACTTCTTCCTACTTTAACACCTCTGCTTACGTTCTTCTGCAGGGCCGAACGTCGGACTATTCACCGTCTTCTTTCCCTTCTCTATACTCGTTCCCACCTCTCAGCTCGATAACTTTGGCGATATGTCGAGGCATACGTTCGATCCAGCCCTGGATCCGCTTTTGGTTAAGCTCTTCAGTCCAACGTCATGTCCACACCTTAGTGAGAATAAGCTTGGAACGAAGACATCCTTTACGAGTGGTTCTTCTCTTCATCCACCACCAACAGGGCTCAATAGCGTTGAGGTTGGGGGAGTTGCCACACCATATCATACGTAAGACATTGGCGTCGAAAAAAAGCATGGTCCTGTTGAGATGAGGCGTGCGAGGGAGCCTTGTCTTCCTGTATCAAGAAAATCCGCGCCATACGACTGAGCAAAAGGAATGAGCTTCTTAATCAATATAGCGGTCTGATATTGATACCAGACTATCGTAGGAGGTCCAACATTTAGAGGACCCGTTGGATCTAATACCAATTACCTTGAGTCTTAGATCTCCCAAGCCCATTCTCCTAGGATTTCCAACATCAGGGTGGACCGGCTGAATCTAATACTGGCTCCTCTCCTGAAACGCGCTTGGACTATCCCAAACTAGAAGATGTTGGGGGAGTAATCGGTCAATGGGTGCCCTTGGCTCAGTGCCTACTTTTTGACGCTTTCTTCCCCCTCCAGCTTTGCAGCAATTCTGGCGCGGTGAGACGAGCACCGTCCACCCAGGATTGCTCCCATTGAACGAGATATTGTTTGCGAGGCCTTCCGCGCCCTTGCTTCACATCCCTCTCTTGAACGATTTCACCTTTCCAACTCTGCTGCTCGTAGATGACAGCTATCTGTGATCGTCCACCTACGAGATCCATCGCCCCATCATCGCTTGTGTCTCCCTGAAGACTGGTCAAATGGGAAGAAGTGGGTCGAGGTTTGGAGATGTGGCGGGGTTTGGAAGGTGTATAGCTGCTGATGTCCGACTCGTCGCCCGTCCCCATATCCGCATCTGAAGATAGTCGTGATGAGAAGGGGTGGCGCTTGATACGACGTTTCTTAGAAGGCTTCTCCCCAACTCTACAAAGCGACCGCTTCTTCGTGGGATGCAGATAAGGTAGAGTATCCCGTTCGCTGTCCCCACTAAATCCCTCCTCTTCATCGGCCATCTCCGCCTCCTTGTCATCTTGCTGACCTCTTGTGTCATCATCGGCTGAGGGATCAGGTGTGAGGCACTTATGCTTTCCGCCTTCGAACTCACACATTGGTCTGTCGTGCTTCGAAGAGACGATGGTATTGTGGTGCAGTTGGGGCGGCTTTGAGGTAGAATGTTGGTTCTTCTTGGGGAGGCTGGGAACTCTGAATCGATAAAAGCTCGTTAGCATGGAAATTCATGAAACAGAAGTGTAGGGTCGCACCCAGCCTCTGAGCCTGCTACAGATGTCGACGGAGTGCTGAGCGGCCCCTGATTCCCATCCTGCTCCTCCGAAGTATCGTTGCCGCTGCTATCGGTGTCCTCGTCCTGAATCACAATCGGGTCACCTGGATGGAGAATGTTAGAAGACCATATAATTGCTGAAATCTGAAATACGCATTCAGTACTTACCTGAATTTCCAGGTTGATTCAAAGTCGAACTTGCCTGAATTTCCATGTCTTTAGGTCCCAGGCCAGAAGGATACCTAAATATGGGCCGCGGCTTATTTCGTGCAGCGGCAAATTCAATGTCGTCATCATTGTCAGGGCTCCTGATTAAGTTGTCTGGAGTCATCAGGCAAGTTCACAGCAGCTGAAGTTATACACACTAACCTTGACCCATGGCCTCTCGCTGAACGTTTTGGGTGTTGCCATCTTCTGAATAATTAACACCTGCTGCAATCGATTCCTGTCAGCTGTCAGTATCGTTTTCAGCGACAGGTGGAGTTGATACACCCACCCATATATTCGCCTTTGTTCCACCTAGGACCAGCAGTGCTATTGCAGTCGTCCTCAGCAGTATATTTAAAACTGCCTTTAGATCGTCCTGTTTCATGTCTATTATTCAAGTCTGGTCCTTGCCACTCTCGCACTTCTCCAGGAATAAGCAGCAAATCTGTGATGGATGAGGAGTTGTCGTCTTGTATAAAACTGCTGAGATTGTGGTCGTGAGTGGTAATTAGTCCGTTCGAAATATCTGGAAGTGTTAATTCTCGTTTATTTAAACAGTAAGGAAGAAGAACTGTACCTCCGGCGTCTGCTTCGATGCAGTTGAGATTCGATGCTGACACGTGGAACGGATTGAGAGGCTCCTTTAATGGCAGGCCAGTCATATCGAGATTTTCGATCTGGTCGTGGTTTAGGAGGATCCCCTTCCCTTTCTCGCTTGGTCCAAGAGCCGTAGAGGGACGCAGGCCAGAGACTGCAGGCTGTCCGTCTTTACGTGTGCCTGCTGCCTTCGGGGGTTGATAGAATTGAGCGGTATCCATATCAACCAAGATCATTGTAGGATACAAATGCCAAACGTAGCCAGAGGATACAGATGAAGTTGGATCTTTTGGGCTGGGGAGTTTGGAAGGGGAATTTCTTTGTGAAATAGAGGGATGAGAAGAGGAGTCTTATATGCCCCAGGCTGCCAGGCGATCCACTGCAATCTCTCCAGCATGCAAACCCCATCCATCTCCCCTCCTCCTCCTCCTCCCCTAAAGACCGTCGATCGCCGATCTCCAGGCATTCGCCTTACACCAAGTTGCACGCCCCGGCGCAGCTATTAGCCATTGGACCCTCGTATTCAATCCACATCCCATACAGGCTGAACCTTCCCTGCGCATTGGTATCCCATGTAACTTGCTTTTCGCTGCGCCCCTCGGAGATGTCCACACATCCAGGCAAGCTCCATCAGCTGAGGCGGTCTGGATCTTTCGAGCTGAGACCTGTGGCACATCGGCTGTATCGCACCCTCCACGATCCTCAGCGAAAATCACAATCGACGTCTTGAGGCCAATGGGGCGATATCCACTGACGAATGCAACATACAGTGGTCAGGAGACTCAGCAATGATCCTTCTCCACTTCCAGAAACTTGTATCATCCAATCACCACTCCTAAGGACTCCTGCGAAGGTTGTAATTTGATCGAGATCTGTCTTAGCCTCCACCAGCTGACACTTCGCGTCCAGCTCGTCCGCCACTTGTTGCCTAAGAGCTCCACCAACCCTGGATGCAGGGGACCAGATGAGATCACGTTTCTGGGTTTAAAGGAGGATGGTGTGAGCCGGCCAAGGCGCAGCAATAGCTGATCCTTCAGGGGGATACAACTTGGATGGCGCACGCCTCGTCACGCATATTTCCTTGATCCAGGTAACGCCGAACGCTGCGGCCGCTGCCACGTCAGACCAGCTCCACGCCTGAAACCCACACGAGCTGAGCTCGGAAAAGACGGTAGGGATTTCAGAAATGATATTGGTGAATGATAGACCAATTCGCAAACAATGGAATATTGCTTGAACACTTGGCTTGGAGTTTATTCAGCCTTTGTCATTAAATTACGGTACAGACAAGATATCCCAATCACCTAACCTAGCCGCTCTCAGAGCGCAAAATACGTGAGACGCGAGACATGTTCCGAGAGGCTCTTGAGGCAGAAAGTCATGCTTGTTTGTATCAGAAAACATCCCTAGATCTAGATCAATCAAGGAACTTACCTGTTTCAGCTCTTGTAAGGACTTGTGCTGCGTTGCTGCCAGAAAGTCCTCTATCCCAAGACCATTTTTCCACTTGTCTGAGTCCTTCAGCTTCGTGGACTGGGCGTCTAAAATGTATGTTGTAGGCTCCATCAGCTCCATCATAATAGCTCCAAGGCCACGAACGTCGTCGCGCTCGCTATCTGGATTCAGCTGTCTCTTTTCGATCAAAGAATCGCCGACATTCGCTTGACACATTAGCAGCCGCCCACGCCCTGTCTCCCTCTAAAACTTACCAATTTTCACCCTTCCGTTGAGGTCAAGTAGGATCGTGCTGCAATTGAGCGCGCCATGAGCCAGACCAAGCTCTTTGTGCATGTAGAGGAGGCCGCTCACCACCTGTCGTCCGTGAGCGTTGTTTCTAGTTTTCCGGCTACCGTAAAAGCCAGTGCCTGCAAAAAGCCAGTAGCGTAGAAGCCAATACCGGGGAAAGCAGTACTGTAGAAGCCAGTACCGGGGAAAGCAGTACCGTAAAAGCCAGTGCCTGGGGATTTGTAAGATGAACGTTCCTAGAATGTGATTAGTTACCATGATTTGCGAGCAATGGGATCCACAAATCCTTGAGGCTCTACTTCTATGCCTCATATTCTCAGGTCGCAGAGCGCAGCCTTCAGACGTGGGCCACGTGTTTCCCGCGAGCCGTATCCGCCTCATACATCTTGCATGTCTCCCGCTCAGAGCAAGCCGCGCGCTTCAAGAGTTAAACATGACCTTTATTGCCCCTTCAACGTCCAGTGAGGTTTATATACTGACTAAGATCGCTTTCGGGTTCTATAGCTAACTGTGTCATGCGCTTCTAGTTTCATCAAAGAACCTTCTGGAGCGCCGATTATGCTCTCTCATCAACCGCACCTGCACCGGAATTGACGTTTCGGGAGGTATATACTTTCCGAGTGTAAATACCTTCCGAGTGCATATACTTTTCAAGTGTACATACTTTCCAAGTGTAAATACCTTCCGAGTGCATATACTTTTCAAGTGTATATACTTTCCAAGTGTATATACCTTCCAAGTGCATATACCTTCCAAGTGCATATACTTTCCGAGTGTATACTTTTCAGGGGTATATACCTTTCAAAGAATTTTCACTATTGTATAACTTCCCAGCTTATGCAATTTCCCAGCTTGTGCAACCTTTTAGCTTGCGATATAACATCGAGCTGGGTAGGGACCTGAAGTATGCTCTCCTTCGCTGGTCTTCTTGGTTCTGAAGTTCATAGCTTGGTTCATTTGCCGCAGCCGGCGGCAGCGTTGCTACCACCAATTAGGTTGACCAACACTGTGAGATGCGGAAGCGTCTGAAGAGTCCGTATATGTAGTGGGAGGCCCATTTTTGGTTCAGAAAGAGAATATCGATGTAACCCAAACGGTTTAGCCTTCTAAACATGTCTAAAATTAGATCAAGAAATGTGGCTTGTGGCTATGTAAATTCTCGAATATTCTTCACGTGATCTAAATGTCTAAACGCCAGCGAATTGTTCTTCAGCCACATTTGCCCCGCTATTTTGAGCCGCGAACTACCTCCCCTCCTTCCCAGGGAGTTTGTAACCATTGCAACGACGAAGCATTTCGTCCTTAGACATCACGCCAATTCTCAGACTTTTTGCCGTTTGGTAGCAATTCCTCCCGGTCGTCATATAGCCACCCAGCAAACCATTTCTTGCACTAAATGTGTACTGCCGCCAAGGCTTCATTGCATACTAACCATCACTTCTTGTCTACAAGCAAAATCAGATGTTAGAAGACTGGGGCAGCAAATTTTAGATTGACACTACGCATCTCCAGACTTTTCTTCGCCTGATAGCCCGTCATAGCACACCTACGCAGGATTGAAAGAAATAAGGTGCTTACGCCCGTTCACAAAAGTGCATCTAGGATCCAACCATTTACTATGAGTCTTAGGAGAGATCTCCCAAAGCCATTCTCCTAGTAAGTCCAACATTAGGGTGGACCCGCTGAATCCAATACTGGCTCCTCCCTAATTACCCTGAGCCTCAGGAGAGATCTCCTAAGCCCATTCTCCTAGGATTTCCAGACCCCCGCCTGGATTACCGGCTCAATCTACTTCTGGCCCCCCATCCACTTCTGGCATGCTCCTGAACGCATCCAAAAGTAACTCGTAGTTAAGTGAAATTAGAAGGGGGACTGTATCTAGGACCGGATGGCATGTTGCATCTAGAATTAAAGCTAAGAACATCCAGCCAGAGATTTAGAGATACATTGATATTCTTCCCTGCTTTCTTTTACCACTCATCGTGCTCGGCTCAAGTTAAGGATAATCTCCTACGATCGTTTGCACTTTGTTATACACCAAGAGACATATAGCATGCCTTACACAGCACAAACAAAGACCCAACAGTTCAGCAGGAGAAAAGCAAATTGAGTGAAAAAGGTGGACGAGCTGGCACGTTTATGCCACGCAGATATTGCACTGGTCATCCGCAGGAACGGAAGGTATTATACTTATCGATCACTGATCATGAACGGTGGCCTCCCCCTATGTCAGAGATTGTACGTACCAACCTAAGATATCAATCAGGTGCTAATATGAGGTTAGAAAGCGTCATTCCGTTACCCATCAACTTGCTCCCCACAGACCTTGACCATATCGTTGGCAAAACCCCACTGGAGTTGGATGTGAAAGATTTGTCGAACAGGACGAGAGAGTCATCTGAGGCAGAAAAGAGATGAATATACGATTCTTTTGCAAGTATATTAAGACAAGCGATAACTCCGCAAGTGCATTAAGGCTCCTCCAGATCGTCTATTGCAGGTCCATTCGACACATTGTGATATCATCCTTGAGGTGACCGATCCGATCAAGAGAACCATGTCTCTGGACTCTTTACTTTTTCTCTTTTCTTGTACCTTTGGACCACCATTACTGCAGCTGAGAGTATCTTCTGGCTCCAGTGTAGTCGTAAGCTTCGAACTAAACGCTTTGGACTAGATCTGGCTGTTTGTTAAAGCCTGTATCATGGAAGCGAGTACCATAAAAGCAGTATCGTGTAGAGGGATAGAGGGTATTAAGGTAGATGATATAACGAAAGATGATACAGTGGTAGGCGCTGTTCAAATAGATGCTCCGGGGGCACAACGAGTAGTAAGAAGAGGCCCAGAAGCAGAAACAAAGGATGAGAGAATGAGAGAAGAACGTGGGAAGTCGGGCCTCTCATTTGTATTTCATAACCTAACTGAAATAAGCTTAGCGCAAGATATTGAAACGGACGTGAAACGAACAGTCATCTTTTTGTGAATGCCCCTCCGAGGGCTTACGGGCGAGGTAGAACCTTCTAGAATCTTTTGGTCTGTGGACCCTTGAAGATTTTCGGAAGCCTTGGGAGTCATTTATTATAGCTCTGGCTGCGTGCTTGGTGGAGGAGTGATAGGAGGTGAAAGCGAGAGCTAGAACGATTGGACATTGTAGAAAGTGGCAGATAATCTTAATTAATCAACGGAATAGTAAGGCCCAGTGCTGTTTTGGCGTGTCTGGAAACAAAAGCTGCAGTAAAGGTCTTCAAGCAAGAAACGCTTGTAACGCGAGGGTCAAATTCCGCATCTACCTATCCTTCTTTCCTTTCTTCTTGTTGGCTGTACCGCCTGAGGGCTTGACCGCTCCAGATTCTGCCCACGGATCACTCTCACCATCAACAGCCGCTTCGAGGCTAGGCTCGTCATGTGCTTTACCTAGAAGCATCCTGGATTTTCGCTCTGGGCCTGTATCGTGAACATGATACTTTTCTGTGTTGATATCAAAGTCCGCCTTTTCATCGCGCAGCCTAAGAGGTAAACGCTTCATGTTAATAATTAGGACATCCGCTACGAACGGTGCAGGGAGCACCAGAAGGTCTTCGTCTAACATCTCGGGCCTCACGTTGAAGGCAAAGATATCGGCCAAAAGTCTCCTGAGCGGTGATCCTTCAAGGGTGTTTTGATAAGCGTAATAGATGGCAGTAGAAGTGGCTGGAGGAAGGTATGTCGCACCCAGCAGCTCGAAATCTAGGCTTGTTGTCGGTGGGTTGGACATGGAGGATGGGACGAGTGGGGGACACCTAATGGCGCTTTGTAGCTTCGGAGGCATAGCTCGGTCACGGATTGCGTCGAGAGTGGCATTCTGTAGAGTCGAGATTCCAACTTTCTCAGCAAAGCAGAATAGCTTCACTAGCAGAAGGCTTGGATCGGCGGACTCCTTTGGGTCGCTTAGTTGATGTGTATAAAGCCATTCTTCGAACATGGTAAATTCTTCGACTCCATCTTCCTCCAAATACATGCTTCCAGTAGTTGCCTCCTCAAAGGAGCCATGGAAAGCCCCTTCAAAGAATGACGACTGTTGGCAGAGCCGGCCTTTATGGAGGTAGAAGGGATATTGCTCTGAGCCGACGTAAACTGTTACAATGGACCGGTGAAGCTTGCTGTGCGATATTAGTGTTCCGCCGTCATATGATCAGAACGGACGTACTGTAGAGATTCCGAATCATCATCTAAGCCTGGCTGCTTGGCTGTGGAGGATGGCATTGAGTTGTCGTTGTCGTTGTCCGAAGTAAGGTAGACGCATGTCTTTGGGATCCAGAGAGCTGCTGGAGTGGGATGGTCTGATGAGTCATCTCACCAACGGATCCGTCATCGGTCTCCTATGGAGTGCATCTGAAGCGCAATTCGACTTTTTTATTACAATCGAATATCAGTCGATTGCTTCTCGGGTATTGTCTGACAAGACAGCTGACTTCAATAAATTCGAGAGTCATGTCAAACATGAAGTGGTCGTGCCTGCCAGCATCGAGCCTTGGGATCAAGCAGCGTAGGCGATAAGCGTCGAGGCTAGACAGAATGATACTGTTGCTATTATCTGTGAACGATACTACATTGCAAGAAACCAATCCCGGCCAATGATATGAAGGAAGACGCCAATTAGCATTTGTCGGACATGTGGATTCCATGAACGCCTGCGGCATGATTTTTGAAGTGCATTAGACTGTCGAGCACGAGCTGGGTACATTCATCGTTGGGAAATGGGCAGTTCTGACCCGACTGAAACCTGTGATGCCGGTCGAAGTGGCGCTGCAGCGAATGCTTGCTGCCAAAAACGTGTTGTCGTTCGCATAGGGGCAGCCGGGCATCGCCAAGGCAATTCAGACATTGGAAAGGCTGGCATTGGAGTGAGAATTGACGTCCAGGTAGGGTATCGGAGTCTGAGCATTCCAATTTGATATCAACATCAGACGTGTCATCATCCGACAAGCTTGTCGCAGTGCTTTCCTCCCAAGTTCGACGGGGTTTGCGCGGACGCCGTTCCTGGCGAACGCACAGCGAGACCAAGTCTTCGACGATAAGCGAAGCCTTGTACGTGGCTATTTGGGCGACCGGGTAAAATTGCTGGAATTGGAATATCAGCCCTCGGAGCGGTAGGATGATTGCGTACTATTTATCGGGATGGCAGAATTGAGTAGCAAGGGCTTGGGTTTTTGTTACTGCTCATGATGTAATATTTACAATAGAATCAAAGGAAATCGATCACATGTATCCGAAGATGAAATACGTATTGATTCAAAATTAAACGTACAAAGAGGGAGAAAAGTAGAAGAGTCTAATTACAAGTGTCTTATGACATATGTCTCAAGACGTATAATGTCTTCCTACATGTGCCTTAATACATATAGTGTCTCGTGACATATGTCTCAAGACGTATGGTGTCTTACGACAAGTGTCTCCAGGCATATAGTGGCTCAAGACACACAGCGGTCCAAGACATAGTGTCCCAAGACATATAGTGTCTTACGAAAAAGGGAGTACCTCTCCAAGGGAAAATCCTACAAAAACTAAATGGAGTACTCGTTGGGGGAGTACTGTTTAAGGGAATACTCTCCAGGGGTAAATCCTACGAAATTGGGCGGAGTACTCGCTGGGGAAGTACTCTCCAAGGAAGTACTCTCCAAAAGTAGAGCCCAAAAATGGAGGGAAATACTCACCAGGGGAGTACTCGCCAAGGAAGTACTCTTCGAGTGCAGTTATGGGCAATTTCTGGATGCTAGTGCCTCGCTTTTTGGAGGCCGTGACGCAGCCCTATACGTAATTTTAAGGTGTTGGGGGGCCGCCAAAAATAGCGGCCGAAACCGCCATTAGTTACTTACTTGCTAGAATTGCTTACTCACTAGAAGTCCCTACACACTTTGTGCTGGCCCTCAAGTCCTGTTAAGCATTAAGCTCTGAATTGCAGTAAATGGGTAGGTCAATCTTGCAGTATCAATGTTACGCTTGTGGTGTTCGGCAATCGATTATGCAAAAGCAAACGTCAAAGGCTAAAACAGATACGATCATAGTAGCTTGCACATTTACTGCCCCACTTTTAATTCTCCGCTTTAATTTCCTTGTACGAGGCCGAGGTCAAAATTCTCCCGCCCCCCTCCACCAAATTTAGCGAGAAATCCACACACAATTTGTCTTCTTCATTATTCAATCAAATACCTCTCTACTGTCATCAAATTGAAGCTATTCAGAAGGACTATGTCATCGCCAAGTGCTCACGTCAAAAACACCGAGTATCACACTTCCGTGAGGGCCAAAGTTCACACCTACTACCATGACTTTCACCTATCGAAGCATCGCGTTGCTGAGGATTTGAATTTGAATCGTCACACCGTTCAGAATCTACTTGATAAGTCTGTTAGACGTCAGCTTACATTCAGAGGAAGAAGAAGTGTACTAGATTCAGACGACGTACAAAAAATGATACGAAAGGCTACTACGGACTTCTCTACACGGATTTTTACATGGATTGACTTAGCTAAGGTCTGTGATATTGACGTCAGTGAGAGCATCATTAAGAGAGCTATGCACGCCGCTGAATATAAGAAATGCAAGGCCTGTCGTCATCCTTTTATCACCGAAGTAGATGCTTTGAAGCGTGTGTTTTGAATCGATACGGAGAATCGAACCACTCAATCTCTCGAATATTGGCATTCTTGGAATTTCAGTGACGAGGTCACGTTTATCACGGGTATGCAAGGAATCAAATGAGTGATACGCACCGCCGGAGATCGTCATAACTCGGACTGTGCTCAGAATCAGTTCAGATCTGGTAGAGTCTTATTTTCTTGCTGAGGGACCGTTGGTTGATATTGAAAAAGTCCACTAGTATTTATTGATGGTCACGGAAAAAGCGGTGGTACGACCACTCAGGACTACGCCGATCAGGTCATTAACGACGTCGTTGAACTCTACTTCTTGAAGCAGCATAATCTTACCCAAGGTATAGAGATCTACCTCTATGAGAACGGAAACTCGACTCACGGTCTGAAGCTCAAGCTCAATGCAGCGAAAGAAGCCAAAGAAAAATGGCATATTAATTATATTGCAAGCCCACCTTCGAGCCCTGACTTCAACATTATTGAAAAGATATGGAGGATTATAAAGAGTAGGATTAAGACCTATGAACGAGTCATTACAAACATCGAGGATATGAAGAAAGCCGTGCAGAAGAAATGAGATAAGATTACTATATCCGATATTAGAGAGCTTGCTATGACGATGCCCGATCGCATGCAGCAAGCTAAGAGACGACACGGTTATGCAACGAGTTATTGAGTGTGTATAGCTTCATTTGACGATGTGGTGTATTATAATCAAATATATAAAGGGGTTGATTGGGGTATTTCCAGAGGTTTCTCGCTAAATTTGGTGGAGGGGGGCGGGAGAATTTTGACCTCGGCCTCGTACCTTCTCGCCTATTTTACTCCTCTTTACACCCTGTTGTACTCATCGCCGTCGTCAGTCTCATCCTCGTCTTCATCCTCATCCTCATCCTTATCCTCATCCTCATCTTCATCTTCATCTTCATCTTCATCCTCGTCGTCGTCATTGTTGTCATCATCGTCCTCGTACACATACACATATTCCTCATCCTCATCCTCATCCTCATCCTCGTGCTTATCCGTATCCTCATCCCCTTCATACTTATCCTTGACCTCGGCCTTTATAAGCTGATGTATTTGTGCCTGCAATATCTTCTCGATGACTTCGCAGTAAATTGACGGCGCTCGATTCTTGGCTACCGCTAATGCCACCTCTAACCAATCAACTTGATTAAATATTGACTCTAACACCCTTTTAAGTTCCGTCGATGAGACATTCAAAGATGGAGTCGGCGGAGAATGGCATAGGCTAGTAGATGAAGGGATGTTGAAGAAGTGATGACATGAGCCGGAGTTCCTTTCCCTTCGCTTGGTTTCACATTTCGTCGTGGGTATTATGTTGCCATCTGTTTCAAACGCGGAAAATGATCGCTTGTTTGTGTTGTAAAGCGTAGGACAAGGAGTGAGCGGATAAGCTTTCATGAACCGATCGTTATCATTGAGGCCTTGTTGAAGGGGAAAAGGTGGAGTATGGAAGGATTCATATGACATAGCATTCGCGCGATCGATGTTTAGCTGATTCATTGGTGCAGTAAGTCAATTTTTTGAGGCTTTCTGCGGTACAAAGTTAATGAGAAAGGGATTGAACGATTTTGCTGTACCTTTATGGTTCTTTATCTCCTCCAAATATGGCGGCTCCCCCCTTTTCAAAATGAGGCACCCCACTCTAGATATGATGGCCCTCCCTCCCAAACATGCTCCCCCCCAACCCCTTAAATTATGGCACATCTCTCCAGATATGGCTTCCTGCGCTGGCTTTAAAGCCGTCGGCTTCGTGACTTGATGTGTCCCAGTAGATACTTTCAGCTATCTCATAGTATCCGCAGTAACAAAGCTTATCACTCATCAAAGTCAAAACTTCGTAGACCTACCAGCATTTAAAGGGTTGTTTTGTAACATTTGTGCTCTGTCGGCGTTTGTCAGCGAGAAGAAGGAGAAGAAGCGGATCAACCATCCTTATCGGACTTGATGCGATTGACGATGTTCGACATTCTCCCGAACCTACTCTCGTAAGTCAAAACCCTAGCGATACCTTCATCGTAGTCACATATTATCTACATGAACACGTAGAACCTCACTGACAAATCCCCAGCTTATTCGTCACCATCCTTCTCCCAATCTTCACCTCCTACAAAGCGCTTCGTACTTCCGACCCGGCTCAGCTAACACCATGGCTCATGTACTGGATCGTCATCTCCTGCTTCAACCTCATTGAATTCTGGACATGGTTCATTTTCTCCTGGTAACCACCCTCCGCCCACCTTCTCCCCCAACCCCAACCCCAACCCCAACCCCAAACTTTACCGAAACCCCCTCTAACCTTGCATCACTACCCAGGTTTCCCTTCTACGCCTACCTCCGCCTCTTCCTGCTCTCCTACCTCGTCTTACCCCAAGCCCAAGGCGCCCGCCTTCTCTATCAATCCTATATACAACCCTTCCTCGCCCAGCACGAAGCCGACATCGACATCTTCATCTCTCACGCCCTCAACCGTGCCAGAGCAATCGGTCTGCATTATCTCAAGCGGGCCATGGACTTTTCGAAAGAAAACCTTCTGAGGCTACAGCCGATAGCGCAGGCTTTCCCTTCAACAAGCGGAGATAGATCTGAAAGTGAATAGTTCCTTTGCTGTCAAAGATTATGTAATACACCTTGTAAATTCAGTTCGAAATTGAATACGGAAGTGATATTAAATTTAGAACATAACACATCATTCATATACTTGATAAATCTCATCAACTTGTCTGTGATGTTAAACCAATTAGAAAGCGAGACAAACAGCAACGAGTCATGAGCTGTATCCTGCAACTTTTCCGCTCTCAATGATAACGTCCGCCTATCTAGCACTTGGTTTCCATTGCAATGTAACGTTATTCCCCTCACAGCATGCTCGAAACATATCGTCTATTGTGAACAGACGAGGCGCGCAATGCCTGCTGACTTCCAAACGTGCGATCACAGTTATCGCACTCGTATGATGAAGAGTGAGCGGGAGAGTTGAGGTGCTGATCCAGAGCCTGTTGACTTCCAAACTCGCGGTCGTGAGCAGGGGAGTCGAGATGCTGCAGCAGAGATATTGATGTGTTGAAACGCCTGTCACAAGCAGCGCAATAATGAGACATATTCAAAAATCTAGTCAGTCTTTAAGATATACTAGGTTGAAGATCAACGAGAGGGACAGCATCGGCATCGAGGGGCAGGTTTATATGTACCCCGCCTTGTACGGATGATTCCCACGACAAACAAGGCTGACCGACCACTTCTCTCATCATTCTCTTTCTTTCAACGTTAGCAAAACGCTAGCCCTAGAAGAGTTTATTCCGCTACCAAAACACTGTCAACTACGGTACTATTTCCGGTCACTGCCTCCCGTCCGCTTCACCGTAAGGCTTGCAGCTATTATTCCTTTCCCCAGGTGTTATTAGCACCTTCACGATATGCCTGACCGTAACGCGTAAGTGCAGAGTCCCTTGGTTAGATCTCCAGACGAACACAATTTGAGTAACCAGGCATATCTAGCAAGAAGCCTTGTTTCGATTTTGCACGTGGCGAATGTACACGCGGCAATAGATGCAAATACAGTCATGAACCGACCTCCAGAGCATCGCCGGGACCCTGCCCGTTCTACCTGACACCTAATGGGTGCTATAGAGGGAAGCAATGTAAATTCTTGCATGAAATGGGCATGGGGAAAAATGGTACCAATGCACTACCACAGGCTATTCCTAGGCCTCGGGAACGGTCCGGAATCGAGTCTAGCTTTCGCGAATGGACTTACCTCATACCAAAACGCAATACCTATTCGCGGTCCCTAGTCATAGATACGGGGAGATTCTTCAAAATGGGATGGGACCTCATGAACCAAGAACATACCGAAACGCGTCAGCAAATCATCACGAAGCTGGCAACGGAAGAGGGGATTGCGATGGTCAAGGCCCTGGTAGATCTGGCGGTTGATTGCCCAATAGAAGAGATGACGATTCGTATTTTCAAAGAGAGAACTCTTCCATTCTTCCAAACCATTTCCCACCCGGATGTCCTGTCATCTCTGATTTTGGAGACTCCACTCGACACCATCTGCACATTTC
>JAABUV010001961.1_pt1 | contig 28870 bp, 15 predicted proteins | sample 5559971 | NCBI WGS metagenome assembly JAABUV01 (sample SAMN10711881, study PRJNA513362) | rock metagenome | isolation source: Antarctica rocks | place: Antarctica: Victoria Land, Knobhead nord | collected 2015-12-19
ATGACTCAGAGAAAGTTTTGAACGAATTTCATAAGCTATATTCAAACAAACCGCGCTAAATATCGAAATAACTATCAACAAAAGCGAGCAAAGAAACTACATTCATGCGAACATGAATTTTCGAAGAAAAGAGTAATGTTACGAGCGTATCAAGGCTGAACAAGGCTGAAGCTCTAATCAATTCGCAGTGAACGCTAGCGAGTTCTCTGCGTAATGATTAGGGCTAATCAGCGAGCTAGCCAGATATGACTCAGATATGACTCAGATATGACTCAACACTCTTTTTCTTCCTCAACACTCTTTTCTTTCACCAACATCTTGTTCATCTACATCACATTCTTCTCGTATCACAAACACATTTCTTTCGAGTCTAGCGCAGTCTCTGAACATTACATAAATAGAAGCTCTTGTATCAATCTTCTTCTGTATTCTTAATATTCAGTTATAGCTACCTCTAAAGATCAAGCACTATTCAACTCTGACTTTCGCTGATTGACTCATCTAAGCACGATTCTGACAATTACTCGTCTCATTATTAAGAACAGCGTCAACAAAAAATTGCAAATGCTGCAAAATAGCAAGCGTAAAATCATTAATGATATCAAGATGTTGAATCAGCTAAGCTTGATGAAGCTGATGCAACTGTTTAAGTCAATGAACATTGAAAAAAATAAAAAGTCATTTATTCTGATGAATGAGAGTGAAAAGAATGAAAATGTTAATAAGAAGACATCAGCGATGAAAAGTTGTAAGTTAAGAATGAAAAAATGTTAATTGTAATTTCATGAATTTAAACTCTTTTCTTCTTCTTTTTTTCTTCTTTTGACACATCGTTTTTTTCACATCGCTACTTTCTTTTCACTTTTCTTCTTTTCTCACTTTCTAATACTTTTCAATCTGCAACAAACATGTCGTTCACACATTGCATGCATGCATGCACTCAGCTCAGCTGATTCAACTTCATTCACATAAATAACATTATTCATCTTATTCTGTATTTTACTTAAATTAACGAAATTTTTCTTGAACATCTCAACAGTTTCTGTACGTGAAACGCAAAGAAACTTGAAGAATGAAAAGAATTCTTCTACTTGATTTTAATCATTTAATAATGCTTTTTCATCAGATCTCTGCAAACTATAGAGTTCTGAAACAGATGATTCTTAATGATCTGAGCTTCATCAAGCATGATATGATAAAAATAAACTCAATGAAAAATATCATGATTCTTCTTGTACATCTTCGTTCATCATTCTCGTCTACAAATTCATCAAGCATGATGAAAAGCAAACTGCATGTTTAAATTTAACTGCAACATCATGTACATTAAGTCTTGATCATGTGATGAGTGAGATTCAAAGTTCTTCAGCAATAAAATGCATAATTCATGTTTTCAGTTTGCACATGTAAAGACAAATTATTATAAATTTCTTGAAATTTATCTTGAGTAATCAGAGTTCTTCAGCAATAAAATGTGCAGTTCACATTCTCAGTTTGTACATGCAAAGATAAATTTATCGTAAATCACTTGAAATTTATCTTTGATAATCAGAGTTCTTCAGCAATAATATTTGCAGTTTGCATTCTCACTTTGCATAATGTGCAAAGATAATTTATCAAAATTTCTCTTAAATTTATCTTTGATAATCAGCTTGAGCTTAAAGTTCTTCAGCAATAAGATTTGCAGTTCGCATTCTCAGTTTGCATGTACAATGATAAATTATTGCAAATTTTCAAATTTATCTACACTTTTGAGTAAATCATGAAAACATTATCACAATCTTGATGCAACGAAGTTAGAACATGAATCTAACAGAATAAATGAGCATTAAGATGTTAATTTACTCATTCTCAATTAATAATCAAACATAGTAGTGTCAACAACAACAGAATTACACGCTTTCAGAAATTGCTTATCTTCAAGTAAATAAGTATGCATCATGTCTTTTTCTTCTTCACTCTTTTTTTCTTTTATCTCAGAACTTGATTGCATTTATTAGTTCATCATGTATTAATCATTATTTTGCATCATTTTCTAAATGAATTGTCATGACAAGTAATAAGAACAAGAAGAACTTGAACACTGCAATTAATAGTTAAGTGTGTAGCATGTATTATGAATTGTTAACATGTAGTTAACTGACTTAATAATCATGTTTAGTTCATTTATTAATGAAGTGTCAAAAGAAGAGTTGAGAAAGCAAGTAATAATTTCAACATATCATTGAAAGTATCTGAATTCAAATTTAAAAGACAAGAACGTGAGTTTCTTAACATGTTAAACAGCTCAAATGATGATTTATCATCTCAAAAACAGTGATTTGCAGAATGATTGCAGAAGAAGACAAAATCAATGTTAATATTATTATGTAAATTCTCAGCTAATATGATCTCAACATAGTTTACTAGAATCATTCGATTTTTCAAGAACATCTTGTCAAAGAAAAAGATGCATTAGCGTAAACAGCATTCTCACTCGTCGTTATCAATCTCATCATCTTCTCAGCTCAATGAGCGAATCTTAAAGTCTTAAAGATCAACAGAATTTTCATCAAGTTCTCTTGCATTGAATTCATGATACAACGCAGCACAAATTAATGATTCAGATAACAACTTTAAAGAAATTCTTTAAGCAGAATTTAGACGATGATCAAGAACAGTCTCTGCTGCAACTCATGTCAATGTGCTTAGATATATAAAACTCATTCTACTGACAATGATTATGACGTGTGAAGTAAAGAAGAGCATAACGTCATGATCAGAGCTACAATAAATTCTTTTGAGCAATCTCATGTACAATCTTTGAAACAAAGATTACGCACATTAATTAAAACATAGATCACGAATAAACTACTTTATTGTAAAAAGATTAACAATAGACGAAGCTTAAAAGATAATGTGCAATTCAAATCTTGTTATATCATCAATAAATTAACAGACACAGTTATATGATTCTATTGAACAATATTAAGCATAAATAATGTTTCAGATTCAAGATATAGCGAAGAATCATTATGTCTTTTACAAGAAAGTCAATATATTGAACTATGTTGTCAGATTGTTAATTAATGATAACTTCATCAGTTCTGATATTGAAAAGATAAACATCTTCACAGACATGATGCATTGACTGACATGTATTTAGTCTGAAAAATGTTACTTTCTAGTCTTGATGATTGTGAAGATTACTGCTGTCTTATTTTTCAATCAAGAAGATCGTAGTCTTGATCAACTATTAAACATGAAAATCATGTTTGCTGAATTGAAAGATGAAATCATAATACTCATAGTAATCATGATTCAACATGTCATCAGCAAATAAACAAGTAATCAGAAGAAGATTGAGAAATAAAAAGAAGCTGCAGTAAAGAGTATAACATTTTAACTGTTAATGTTTTCTTGTGCTTTATCTTTAAAATGATTGAACAATGATTGATTAATATGCAACAGTAATACATAAGTGAGTGATCAAAAGCTGACGAAAGCAAATTGAAACTTGAAGAAATTTGATATTGAGCATGCTGCATGAACGCGTCGTAAGTCATATTGAATATCATGAAAACAATGTATTTAACAACATCTCTGCAATGTATAATCTCAATTGCAATCAGATAAATGATTTACTGACTATTAATGCATCTTGAAAAATCATCAGAAAACATTCTTTCTCTTCTTTCACTGATTCAAAATACTCATTGATGTATTCTATGAATGAAATTTCTAGTCTCATAAGAAATTGAACATTGCAGCTTGAAAAGTCAAACAACACAGAAATCGCGACAGAAAAGATAAAGAATACAATAAATTAATCAGAATCAACAAATAACGATGAATATGAAACACTTCAAGAAATATTGAATGATGAACAGAATCAAGATTAGAAGAATGATTTAAATGTGAGCATTCATTTTTCAGCTATAAAAATGAGTGATAACTAATACAAGATAAATGTCTGAAGAACTTGAAAATACAACTGAAGTTGAATCTGATCAGATTTCGCTCAACGAAGTCAGAAATATATATCAATTATGAACATTGAAGATGAAAGATAATTGAAAGATGAGCTACGCTTAATCATTCAACAACTTTCATAAGCAGCTGAAGATAAACATTAAAACTAAACTGATCGTTGAGTTGAGTTTTGAGTTGACATTTTGAATTCAACTCAATTCAAAGTTGAATTGCTTACATTTTCAACTTAATAATAATAATAATAATAATAAATTCATACATTCTTGTGACATCGATTAGATTAACTCATGAAAAACTCTATGCTATCTGTATCGAGTGAACAAAACTTTCTGAGATATAAAATCACTCGCAGTCTACACGACTGCTTCACGCAGTCGAAACAGTGAGTTTTGAGACTATGTATCAAATTTGTTCACGTTGATTGCATGTTAAAGAATGAATGTTCTAGTCACTCTGAATTGCTTTAAGAGCTTTGTTTTCATCATCATCTTTGCTACTGCTTTAAGATTCTTCGTGATGACGACAATTATTCAATAGTTTGAGAAGTTAGCATCTTGTAGCATTCTTGATCGCAGGTGCAATCAGTTCAAGCAGTGCATGAGTACATGCTTCGTCGTCTGATGACTTTATTTGCAGTTGCATCGCAAGCTATTCATGTCTGAAACGTTTCTAGAGTGCAGATAAACATTCAGATCTATGCGTTCAATTCTGATGTGCATTGCAAGAATGCTTTCTGCTTTCTGAAGATCATCACGCATCTTTATCATCTTATTGCTCAGATGTAATCTTTGTGCTGAGATTGCATTGACATTTGCAACGCGTTCTCTGTACTTTTTTCATCATTGATTTCATTAATCTTTGTGATACTGCGTTATTGCAATGCTATTGCTTGTTGAAATCATTGTGAAGAAGAGAGTGTGTCGTCTGCATCTTGACTGTATCTTTGCATCTTCTTGAATGAAGACATTCAGAAGTACTATTTTCTTAATGACGAGTGAGCGAGAAATGACGCGATTAACTCTTGTCAAATGAGCGCGTATTAGTTTGCATGCTTGTCTGATCTCTTGCGTTTGATCATCGACTTAACTGTGTAGCGTGATCTTGTTCTGTAGCATGTTCAGATGAACATGTAGCGAACTCATGTATGTTTCTGTCTTTAGAGTTTCGATGTTTACTCTTTTGAATGCTTCTGCTACATGATGCAGAGTCTGATTCTGAAGTGTTTCTAGTCTGCGTTCTTTGCTTGACAGTTCATCTTTCTTGTCGCGCTAATGTCAGACTGATGCTTCGAATGCAATTTCTGATCTCACTACTGCTGAGTATACTTGTCTCGCTTTTGTGAAGATAGCTTCTCATGTGAAGACTTCAAGACAACTAAGTGTCAGCATTATTGTGACGTGATTTGTCTTTATTTGTCAAAGATGCGCGTCTCATTGCAGTTTCATGTTCAGTTGCATTTCTAGAACTTGTACATCTGATTTCAATTTAATAACTGAGCTTTCTATTTGTATGCTAGTTATCATGTTGAATTTCTTCGATTTTCTAGTGAAATGCGTAAGCTCGTACTTTTCTGATGCGAACGTTACGTCATGAGTGCAAGCTCATTTCGCGCAGACGTCGTGTGCTTTGCTCAGTGTTCTGCAGATTTCTTCAGTGAATCTGTCGTAGACTAGAATGTTAATATCATTTACGAAGTCAAGCACTTCGATTTTAATTCTTAATGCTTCGCATTTTTCAATTAAACTTGCGTTGAAGAATAGAAAGAGAATCGATGAAATGAGAAACTTCTGTGATATGTCTGCGTTTATCTTGCGCATGTCACTCGTTTATTCATCGAATATTAGCAACGTCTCTTGATTCTCTAGAAAGCTGCGTGTTCATTCGATTATGTAGCTTGACGTTCTTTTCATTTTCAGCGTGTGCAGAAGTCTGACGTGTGAGACTTGATTAAACGCTTCAACGACGTTTAAGCTTAGCATGAAGATCACATATTTGATTTCACAGTCTTACACTGTGTGAACTTGATCTACTAGTAGATTTAACGTTGAGATTATGAATCACTTACATCTCGCTCTCATTTGAGCATTTGATAACATGCAATGAATCTCAACTATGTCACTCAGTCTTTTGATCATGATTGACTTCAGCGCTTTGCTCATGATATTGAGCAAAGCAATGAGTCAATACGTCTTTGAATCAATATAGTCGCTTTTCTTTGATTTGCGTAGTACTATTGTCTGAGTCTTTTTAAACTGCTTCGAATGATACTTGTGTGTTACGCATGCGTTGAATAAACTTGTCAGTACTGAGATCAGTTTTGCAAGACTCGCTTGAAGCGCTCTGTTTGAAATATCTGAAGCGCTCGACGCTTTGTCTGCTTTTACTCATCTGATTGTTTGCTTCACTTCATCTTCTGTGATGCATGAATTGAATGAGACTGTCAGAGATATGAATGATTCTGCGATGTCGTTGACATTCGCTTGAGAAGATGAAGAAAAGAACTTTTCTCGCAGTATCTCAATTTTTTCCTCGAACGTCGTTGTCATATGATTGATGTCGCTTCGCTTCAGTGACGAAAACTGAGAAAGCTTTTTAAATAGCTGACTTTCGATTCTAGCTCATTTTGCAAAGCGTCATATTGATTTAAGTGCTTCGCTCAGCTCATGCATTTGTATTCTGAAGTGTGCGCATTTTGTTTGTTGAATGATCTTGTTTTTATGATTGTTGTGCTTCAGATATTTATTTCACGCTTTTAATGTGTCTTGCGTTTTTCATATGATTTGCAGTCGTCTTGATTTCATTACTACTTCGAAGCAGCTTTGATTTCAAAAGTCTCTTGCTTAATTTGATGACTTTGTCAAGAAAATAAATTTCTCGATGATTTTCTGTAGCACTCTGATAATCTTGCACACTCTGTCATTCATCATAGTCTTGTCGTCTAGAGAGCGTTTCAAAGATAGATGTATTTGCAGATAAGCACTCAATGCTTCTGTATTCATTTTCTTTCAAAGTTATCAAGTTGAGAGTTGCACTGAGATTGTTTGTAAACATAGCTTTGTGACGATCGAAAGATGATTTGATCTCTGATGCAGATCAATTCGTATCTTGCACTTGCATGTCATGAACTGTATTTTCTCGCTGCTAAAGACTAGATCAATCGTCGTAAATTAATTGTGAGCTTCGTGAGTAATAATGTCTGATTTCAGTAATAATTTCAGTCTTGCGTTTGTAATGACGTTTAGTAGAATATCAATTATCGTATGACGAGTGAAGCATCTTCGCTTTTCTCAGTGAGAATGATGTAGATTGAAATCTTCTACAATCAGTTGTTCGCAGTCATTCTTGAGTAGTTCGTTCAAACGAGAAATGATTAAAGATTTCTCTGTGAATGTAGTAGACAGTGAGCATGAGTTGTAGACGTTTAAAAGTCTTAACGTCTGCGTTTCATCATCTGTGTTGCAAGTTAATATTCTGATTGAGCAAATGTCTGACTCAGCTGTTTCTACTATTCATTGATCAAGTCTTAAACATTTGTTAATATATATGCATGTTCTTGATTGAGATGACGAGTTTTTCACTAGGTGAAAGAAGTTGTGTGCTGCGTTAAATGATTGCAAGTTGTTGTTATTGCGATCTTGCTTCTGTATAGCTACTATGTTGAATTCGCGAACTTCTTTGTTAATTAGAAATGATTCTTGAATTCTTAATAATTTTCTGATGTTGTACTGTAGAATTTGTAGAAAAGACTGTTTTGTCATAAAGTTATTCATAGCTGTTGTTAACTCTGCAATGAGAAGACTCTTTGTATGCTTTTGATCATCGACAATCTTTCTCGCTTTCTGATTGAATGTTTCTGAATCTGCTCAGATGTCATCTCATTTGAGTCACTATTCACGCAAGAGAAAAGATCAACTCATCTCTTCTTGATCTTTACTATCTGTCAAGTTGATTCATCAGTGATTCAACTGCATGTTTTCAGCATGACTGTTGCTAAGCTCGAGAGATTCGTTGAATCGAAAGAATTCATTGAACCTGAAGAATTCATTGAATCTAAAGAGTTCAGAGACAGCGAGAAGAGTGTGCAATTGTATTTAGACATCTCAGAGTATCTGAACAATCTATTTCTATAAATTTCGAACGCTTGTTTCATCTGCTGTCATCACTTGAAGCAGATGTGTCTTCAGAGTTCGTGATTTTCGTTGCAGTTGATGCAACGTCTTCTATTCAAAAACATCACACACTTCTCTATGTGATGCTTGTCTGCGCATTTTTCGCAGCGCTGATTCTTTCTGCAGATCTTAATCATGTGATCAAATTCGTGACATCTAAAGCATTGTGTAATGTGACAGTTCTTTTCAAATAGCTTGCATGCACATTCTTGATACAAGTTTAGCATGCTCACGTTCATTAGTCAATTCATCATCGCTTCGATTGCAATCTCTACAATGAATGATGAATGAGTCTTTTCGCTATCTGCTATCTTCTTGAGTCAGACTATTCTTAGAACTTTCAGATCTTCATGAAGTCTTGCGTTATCTTTTATCAGTCTTTCAATGATCTTTTCTTGATTGCTCATGTCTATTGTAGTGCGTACTTCATGTGTCAGCATTGCGAAAATTCGACGTGCTACATGTGTCAAACTCGTGATTTCTTTTGCTCACATCTGAGTCTTTTTCAGATTTGCTCGAGCATCTGAGCTAACTGCGTGAAGGAAAATGTCATCGCTGCTCAGCTTGCGAAGTGACACGATTAGATCTCTTTGATCTGTCGACACGTCTGCGATTCTTTATAGAATCTGTTCAATCGACTTCTTCTGTATCTCTTTTATTTCTCTTCTGTTCATTATTTTAATCATGACTTCTCATTTCTTGCAAAGCAACGATGAATCATCTCTGAGACGTTGCTTTCTCGTCGCTATTTCTTCTCTTGTTACGTTCGCTCATGATGTGATTTTCGTTGAAAGACGCGTGTTTTTCTGTGTATGCAACTGCTTGTTAAGCAGTTGAACTGATGTCTTCAGTTTCTGTACATTCTTCGTGATGAACACGTTCTGATTCGTGTGATGTTTTTCTTCTGAGTCGAGTTGAAGACATTGAATCAGCTTCAATGCTATCTCTTTTCATGAATGATCTTTGCTCTTCTCTTTCTCTAACGTTGATATCTTTATTAGTAGATCAATAATGTTAGCAACATTCTCTTTGTCATCACGTGAGTGTTTCAATCTTACGTCTCTGTTTTCTTGCAACAAATTGACGTCGCTTGCAATTATCTTCGAATCAGCACTGCTGCGATTCATGCAATTCATCGTCGTTCAATCATCTTTTAGATTCACTCTGTCTTGTTTGTAATGCTCTTTTTCAAAATTTGTAATGCGTGCGTTGTGATTGTTTTTGAATCTTTTCAACTTAACTTAAGTTGAGTTATGCATATTTTCAATTCAATGCAATTTGACTCAACTGATAATTGAGTCAATTCAACTTGATTCGTCAAGAATTTGAGCTTGATGTCAAGAGAGTTAAATATAGAAATTTTTTCGACTTTTGCATTATCTTTTTGATAGAAAGTTATGAAGAGAAAACATGAAGATCATTTGATAGAAAGTCATGATGAGAAACATAAAAAGAAACATAAAGAGAACATGATGAGAAAACATGAAGATTGTTTGATAGAAAGTTATGACGAGAAAACATGAAGATCATTTGATAGAAGATCATGACGAGAAACATGAAGAAAAACATGATGAGAAACATGATGAGAAAACATGAAGATTGTTTGACTTTAATAAAGAGTCATGACGGGAAAACATAATAGAAAGTCATGAAGGAAAATTATGTAAACTGTTTAATCAAGCTATTTACATTTATCTAATATCTTGTTGAATCAAGTCAAGTTTTCAAATCAAGTTGTTGAGTTAAGCTTCTCAACTTGACTCAAGTGCTTGAGTTTAACTTCTCAATTCAACTCAACACTTTTTCAAAAAAAATTCAATTCAACTCAATGCAATCAGTTTAACTTAAACTCTGTATTATCGAAGAGCAAATGAAAGTGAATATGTACTGATGTTTGAAAACAAGTATCAGATTTTTCTGAAGAGAGTAAAGAAGAAATTGAATGTTAATGTTAACATTCAACGAGAAAGTAAGAGTAATTATATAAAACTTAAGTGATAGTAGTAGAAGATTTTGTATATGAACAATGAACACAATTATAAGTTGCTTTGATTCTTTTAGTTCTATTGATTACGAGTAACTTATACAACGTGCTTGCAAGAATGAAGAATCATACAAGACATTATGAAATACACAAGCTTGTTTTCAAGAAACTAAAACTTTTAAGCAATGCACAACATGATGTTTCAATGTGACAATGAGATAAATCTGAATAAAATATCTCAATTTATCTATCATGAAATAATGACGTGATAAGTTTTTTTTCTTTCTTCATTAAGTGCATGCAGTTTATGACTATGATACTGTTTAAACGCTGTGCATATGTTAGATTACATGTATCTTGATCAAAGTCGCTGCTTTATATCTTCTCATTGATCAATCACATCGATAGTTTGCGTAAACAAGTGCTTTCAATCAAACAACTTCTTTCTCTTATGTTCTCATTTTCTCATTTCTTTGTGTTCTTTTCACTCTATTCTTTCATTCTCAATAATTATTTTCTTGTTGCAATTCGAGTACTTTTCAAGTACTTTAGCATTGTGATTCTTTCAATCTTGATGATAAACAACGTTAATATAGTGTTTATGTTTTTGAACTGTGCTTTTGCTTTAAGCTGTAACTGTTTTGCTCTGTAATGTTTGCAGTTCAGTAGTAAGTGCTTCAACGTTTATCTCGCCTTGCATATTTCATAGCATTTGTTCAAATTATTCTCTGATAATCAATGCAAATAGCTTTTGAAATAGTCATGTCTCATTTTCAGCTGAATAAAGGTTGAAAACGTTAGTCTATCGATTTTCCTCATCTCTTTTAGTGATTTATGACTTAGATTCACCTTCGATATGTGCTTTCGATACTGATTTCCCTTCTTGATGCTGCTTTTCCAGACATTTAACCATTGTAATTTCGCCTCTTTGCAAATTTGCTTTTTGACGAAGCTTATGATGATTGCTTTCGTGTTGTCAATAACTAGTAATTCTTGAGCAGCGCTTTTGATCAATTGATCTGCTTTTTCGTTCTCAATAATGCTCTTGCGACTCGATATTCACTGTATGCGAATTTGACACTGATTCTGACGTAAATTGATCAAGTTTTGTCGTATGTCATCGAATAACTTCGCATTGACGTTGCTCTTTGCGTTTAGTCTTTGCAAAGTCATTTGACTGTTCATGTACACTCAAATTTCGCTGTTTTTGAGTGCTTTTTCGCTGCATATTGCGATTGCATCGCTAATAGCTTGCAGTTCCGCTTCCGTTGTGATTATTTTGTTGTAAACGCTTGTCGCTTTGCTGTATCTGACGAGTTCATGCGTGAATATCACTGTCGTTTCAGTTTCTGTTTCGATTCCTGCTATCTTTTTCCGAATTTGCGATGCGTCGATATACATCACTATGTTTTTCGCCTTTTTGGTAATTCTTTCTAATTCCCTGTAGTGCGAATTGACCGTTTCGCGAGTTTCGCTTTTTGCAAATTCGGTTTGAATTCTTGCTAAATGCTCGATTTCTTGACCTCACAGTTTCTTGAAGTGAGAAATTTCGATTTCTTTTATTGAATTCAGTGTTTTTTGCTTGCTTCTGCTGAGTTTCGCGTTACTATTCGCGAAACTGAGCGAGAAAGAGCGCATAAAGCGACTCTTTATATTTCTTTTCATAGAAAGTTTTTCTGAGTTTTAAGCTTTGAACTTCTAGACAATTCACTTGACATCACTTAAATATTTCTTTAATCTTTTATTCAAAGCGTTTCACGTAGACAGTGACTTTAGTGTAGAGATCTTTCAATTTCTATTTCGAAATCTGCAATAAATCGTCTTCTATTATCAACTTGTGTCAGACGAAAATGATATAAATCTAGTTTACAAAAGTCTAGATTACTCTTTTTAATAGAAAATGCTTAACGTAATTGCTTTATATTTCGTGTATTGAAGTAGTTGCATTATCTCGCTCAGAATAGTAATGATTGATCTCAACTTATTGTCTTGCACATCAAGAAAAGATAAAACAGATAGTGATTTGATAAGAAATGCTGTACTTCTCTGAAATAACATTGTTTTCTGTGCAATCTTTGAATGCAAAAGAGTTTGATTTCGATTTTTGCATCAGTACACAGTCTTCTGTGCTGTTCTGAAGTCGATTGATGACTTGTTCTTTTTATATGAGTTTGCTCTTTGATTTATCAATCAAATTACTGTCTAAATTGATGATTCTTTCTTCTGTGTTGATGAACTCTCGTTTCGCCGCCGATTTTGGCCTGCGTAAGCGCGAAAAATTTCGATTTTCGATTTTCAACTTGCGACGCAGTCATCTGTGAGACTATTGAGTCGAATGAGAGCTTGTTTTGATCGTACAATTGTGCTCTATAACTTGTCAATCAATTTAATATATCATATGCTTTGATAAATCGCTGTTGTCAATTGCTTTAGTACTGATATGCATGTGTATTGCAGTTGATTTCTTTTCTAATCACATCAACACACGCTACTGTTCTCTCAAGCTATAAAGATGATGTTTTCAACTAGAAGTTGATTCTATCATGAAGACATTCAAGAGTCAAAGCTCAGTGAAGAAGTGAGATTCTTAAGATCGACAATCATCATCATTGTATATCATGTTTTGCAAACACTCACTTCGCTTGTAAAATGTGCAACTCATCTGTTTTGCATTATTTATAAAGATCTTTCTCATGCAGATCAATCATGTCTTGCAGAAATGTTCATATATTACACTTTTAATCAAACAGTATAGTTTGATTATTCTTTACTAATTCGCTTATGTTTCTCTTTTCTTAATGAAGTTTTCTTATCAACGTATTACTCATGTATAAAATGTCTGTGTCTAAACGTTCGTTAAATGATATTAATGAGATTCTCAAGTTTGCTCATGTTGAACTTAATAAGTCTTGTAAGTTGCTTATGTCATAGTAATAGACATGCAGTCTTAACAAGATTTATACATAGTTAGCATGTAAATTTAAAGAATGTTCATGATTCAAGTTCTTTCTGCTAATCATTCTCAACAGATCAAACGTGAGAATGTTCTGTCTCAATTCTCATCATCATGATGACAAGATACTGAATCGAATGATTTTCATAAGCGATTTTCCTTATAGTTCTGCATTTTATTTAACTTTATCATCTGCATGCAGATTGCTTGTAACATGCACATTAAGATTATTGAAGTCTGTGCAATCACGAAAACTCTGCATGCAATCAATGCATAACACTTTATCATCATGCAACGCTTTAATATCATTCAAACTTTTGATAATTTTTAAACTTTACTGTAGCTAAACAGTAGATTTGTAGTCAGCATTGCGTACAGATGAGTTTCATTGCTGATTAATATCATCATATATTTAAAATGATTATAATGAGTATAAAATATTATTTTTCACTCATCTTTACATTGAAATCTGAAATGATAATAAACATTCTTCAGATTTAACTTAGTGAACTGCTTAATTTTATTAAGTTTGCTTAAAGTTTTATTAATTAAAGATAATGAACGATGATTCTTTATAGTAATTTTGTTTAAATCTTAATAGTTTACATATAAATGAAAACTATCATTCTTTTTGAGAATAAATAGAATAAATGCATTAGTTAAGCTGATGAAATGTTTAATTCATTCTTTTGCTAAAACATCATTTAAATACTGTTTCAAAGTTGATAATTCTATGTTCAACAAATTACATAATAATTCATATAATGAGCTGACAATGAGATTCATCTGTATATGATGTTGACTACAAATCTTTTGATTCTATTCTGTATTCAAATAAAAGTCAGAAAAGTCAAAAGATCTTAATTCGACGCAGTTTGAATGATGTTAAAACGTTACGTGATCAGAAAAGTCATTATGCAGAGTTTTCATTCATACGACAACATTTTTTCTAATCATTACAATTGATTTATGAAGAAGATTAATGACATGTTGATGTTGATAAAAGATGAAAAGATACTACTAGTGAAAAAGATAACTCAGATGAAGAATCTGCAAATTGTAATTACAAGTGATTGAAGAATTTGCAACTCATTGACTGCGTTGATATTGAAACATCTTCATCACATCAATAATATCATTGAGTAATTGATGAAAAAATATCAGATAGAATAATCATTTCAAATGATGAGTCTAAAAATCATGATTACAATGTTCAAAGAAGTAGTAACTCATTGATCACTCTGATATACTGAAAAGACTTGAACTCATCTTTTTTACTTGATATCAAGTTATACATTTATTTACGTGAAAAATCGAAAGTTCATGAGAATGATCAGAACGCATTCTCTACTATCAATCAGAATCATGCATTGAACGATTATAATTGCATGTTTATATTAACAATCTATTCAACGTTTACATGACATAAGTCAAATCAAGAGCAGAATAAAGTTATTTAATACAATCATACTTTATCTTTTCATTGTATACATCTCTCTTTCATCACATATTTCTCTGCTCAATGAATGATAATCATTGAGCAAGAGAACGCAGTTTTCAACATTACAATCATGAGCATCACAAATGCAAAGAAAATGTTTTTTATTTTTGAATCAAGAATTGAATTGAAACATTATTTATATAAAATATCATCAATGAAGAGCAGAGCAAAAATAATGTGTTATAATCAAACAACACAGACACTTTTATCAAGAGTTTACTTAAGCATCACATGCTGAATAGAAGCTATAAATTCATTACTGATAATATAGTGTTAATTTTATTGTTTCAATGATGTGAAGTCATCATGTAGTTAATGAGCGATTTTCTTTCTCAGAGAGTTTTGTTCATTCAATATATATAACATAGTTTCTCTCATGAGTTGAACTTAAATTGATGTCACAAGAATTTATGAATTTAAATCAAATCAAATTCATAGAACAAATTTGTAACAGTTTCAATTGCATAATCATGATTTTCATGTAAAAACAATTTGTTGACACTTTTTATTAAAAATACATCTTCATATTCTTTTAATTCAGCGAGTAAAGTTTATGTTTCAAGTATGTTTATAATATAATTCATCACATTGTTTATTACTTTCACTTGATATTTAATGATTGATTCTTCAACAATGTTGATCATGAATCACTGTTGAATCACGTTTATATCTCAATTTATTAAATCTTTAATTATGCTTAGAAGAAAGTTAATAAAATTGAATCACATCTGCTGAGTTGCAAACATAATTTCTTTGTGATTAAATCAAAGTTTCTTTGATTCATTTTTAAGATAAATTATGCAATATAAAAAAATTTTCTTATCTTTTTTAAAATTTCAAGAGATATTTTGAAATAAGATTTCAATGTCATGATTTTACTCTTTATGTTTTCTGATGATTTTATCATGATATTTCTTCAAAAACATTGAAAAAATTGACTTTTGCAAAATGATTTTATGATGATTTTATTTTATCTTCATTAACATTATAAAGATGATGTGTAAATCATTTAAATTCTTTGTGAAAGTTTAAGTGAAAACTTAATGACTTTTCTTCATTATTTTAATAACTTTCAGAATTTCAATCTTTGATTAAATAACTGTTAACTTTTGTTTCTTTTGCAGTTCATTATGTTTTTTTCTTCAAGTTTTACGTGCTTATGCAGTCTAAGACTATGAAACACGATGCTATTTATTTAAATAGTAGCATTGAAGCGCTGTATGTATGCTATATTACATGTAATCTAGTCATAATCGCTGCTGTATATCTTTTCATTGAGCAGTCAGATCGTTAGAGTGCGCATATGAGCGCGCAACATGTTTATATAATCAAGTAATAATATAAACAAATTGAAATTGTAAAAGCTGATCACTTCAACGTGAGCTTTCAAATTTGCTGTTTGATCATTTAGCTGAGTGAGTTAAACGAGTGATCGATGTGTTGTGAAAGTTGATCACTTCAACATGAGCTTTCATTTGCTGTTTGATCATCTAGTTGAGCAAACTAAATGAGCTTTGATTTATATAAATAAAAGCTAATTACTTCAACGTGAGCTTTCAAGTTCACTGTATGATCATTCAGTTAAACGAACTAAATAAGTTTTGATCTATGTATTTGCGACGCATGTAAATCAATCAGAAAATCGAAATTAATCGATTTACTGCGTTGCACAGATGTGTATGTGCGCAAAAGTCAATATACAGATCAACATGTTTTACGCTAAAACTCGACATATCGTAGATTATTTCAATCAAAGATCAACATGTCTTAATCTTTAACAATATTGTAGTTTAACTTCAACGTCTTCTAAGCGAGCATAGTTTTCTTATCTTCGCACTTTCAAATCTTTTCTATTCAATCATCATCTTGATACTATTCATTCAAACATTAAACAAGCTGTAAATCATGTTTCAATGTGATTTTTTCAAGAGAAACATCATTGCATACACATACTTCAATTTCAAGTACTGCGCATTGCTTTTCAGCACTAACAAAATATTAACAAATCACTAACACTTTTTACGATGCTGATAATTAATTATCATTGTATTAATATCTTGTTGCATATTTTGATGATAGTTTTGCGATTTAATATTATTGTTCTTCTTAATGTATTATTAATTTGTTACTCAATTTTTGTTTGAAATTAGCATCATATAAACTTTTCATAGTGAATAAGTTACTATTATGTTAGCATCTGAATATATCGAGGCACGATGTACTTCTAATAGCATAGCATTGCTAACAAAATGCTATCTTATTAGTAACTCAATATGAATTAATATATTGAACTCGTCAATCTCAAGCAGACTAATCACTTGAATCTGTCATCATTTGTATTAAATGTAAAAGAAAATCAAAATTTCATATTATTAATTGATTGCTAATATATTAGAAGGAAAAAAATGAGATGATTATGCACATCTATGAGTGTTTTTGTAGATGAAATATGAATATCACGAACGAAAATGAAGAAATCGTAGAGTTATGTTTCAGAAAGATAAGTTGTCTGTCTATCTTGTTATCAATTGATTACTAATGTGTTAGAAATCACTCTTCTTTCGAAAAGCTCTCATCAATCATCTAAAGACTTATAAGATCTATGAACATGTATGATCTATTAGTGTTTTTTTGATATTCAAATACTAACTTGTAAAGTCTTTCAAAGTTGAATCATCTTACGCTGAATCACTGTCTACAGATGCAAAATTTCAATTCGAAAGTTTGTATTAATAATGTGTTCTTATTCTGTTATTAATAAAATAATCAGAACTCGTCAAATCTTGAAAAACTTACGCTGAGAATGAAGATGTTACGTCGCTTTCTGAAGTATTATTTATCTAATTTATTGATATTTAATCAATAATTAATTGCGATTTAGTTGAGACTCAAAACTTAATCAGCATCTGTTGCTGTCTTGCATGCTTCAAAGTTACTAAAACGTTTGCATACAAGAAACGAAAACGTAAGTTATTGCTATTTGATTGCTAATATATTTCTATTATATTTGCTTGAAATTGCTATTCAAGATTAACAATCTTATGTTATTTTGTTGCTAATATGTTTTTAATATATTTTCATGTGTATGTTTTTAATATGTTTGCATGAGATTGTTAATGATAATTTGCAATCACACACTATTCTGTTGCTAATATGTTATCAAATCATTAGTTTTTCGTCAACAAGATTTGACAGACGCTGAAAATTAACAACAAACAGAAGTGTGACAACTGTCACAAAAATGAATTCTCAAAATGTAAATGATTGCAAATTTATTATTATCTTATTATTAATATACTATTAGATTTCATCTCAGCTGAGTGCGAATTTCTTATGAAATTTGAGTCAGAGGTTTATCAATCGCTCAAGAAGATCAGAAAAACAGTCTCTCAGTCTAAGAAGAATGAAGATGAAAATCAAAATGACATGAAGATTGAGCAGAAGAATGAAAAGAAGAGAGAAAATGAAGAAAAAGAAGAGAATGAGAAGAGAAATGAGAAGAAGAAAGAGAATGAAGAAGAAAAAGAGAATGAGAAGAGAGATGAAAAGCAAAATGTCAATAAAATATTATTCAATGAACTTTTATTATTAAACATTGAAGAGACTGATCATTTACTAACAAAATAGAAATTTATTGCTTTTGAAGCACTTGCATCAATAGTTTAGTTAGTTAGCTACAGTCAATTCAAGAAGATACTTTTTGCAAAATTATATTCATATTATATTAATAATGTGTTATTAAAATATTTCAAGAAAACTTCAATACTTAACATACTATTATATATTTCTATTAAAATCTTGTTCATATTATATTAATAACATTAAAACAATCACAACATGCATACAATAAATTTGAAAAAAAGCACTATATACAAGACAGAGTGAATTTAAAGAATGATCAAACAACGATGAATTGCACAAGTTGCAGCAATGCAAGTTCAAAAAAGATTGCAAGTAATGTTGACATGTCACAAGAAAACAGTGACGTGAGATCACAACGCTTACACAACAATGAAGAGAAGATAACTAACATTATCAATTTACTAATAAAGACATCAATGTTAGAGAAAAAGATGAGCAAAGATCATTCATGAAAAGAAATAGCACTGAAGCTAATGCATCATTTTCAACTCAAATCAGAAGAAAAACATCATGTGATTCAAGATGCATTCATCACAAAGAATGTATAGAAACTGAAGACATCAGTTCAACTGCTAAGCAAGCAGTTACAAATGCAGAGAAATACGCGTTTCTCATCAAAAATCATGTCATGAACAAACATGACAAGAGAAGAATTATCAATGAAAGAACAACGTCTCAGAGAAGAATCATTGACACTTCGCAAGAGACGTAAAGTCATGATAAAGATAGCAGACAAAGAAGAAGTAGAAAAGATGCAGAAGAAAATCATCAAGCAGATTCTGCAAAGAATAGCAGATGTATCAACGAGTTAACAAAATCTGATTGTGTCTTTTTGCAAGCTGAGTAGCAAAGACATCTTTCTTCATGCAGTCAGCTCAGATGCATAAGCAAATCTGAAAAAGACTTAAGAATGAGCAAAAGAAATTATGAACTTAATGTGCATATCGTGATGAATCTTCACAGTGCTGACATATAAAGTGTGCACTACAATTAACATGAATAATCAGAAGAAAGTCATTAGAAAATTGATAAAGAATAATGCAAGATTTCATAAGAATCAGAAGATTCTAAGAATAGTCTAACTCAAGAAAGTAGCAAAGAGCGAAAAGACTCATTCATCACTCATCATGAAGATAGCAATCGAAGTGATGATGAATCAACTGATGAACGTGAATATGTTAAATGCATATCATGAATGCGCATGTAAACTGTTTGAAAAGAACTGTTGCATTACACAATGCTTCAGATGTTAAGAATTTGATCACATAATCAGATTTTGCAGAAAGAATCAACGCTGCGTTAAGTGTGCAAACAAACATCACATTGAAAGATGCATAACATCTTTGAATAAAAGACGTTGCACTAACTGCAATGAAAATCACGAACTTTGAAGACACATCTGTTTCAAATGACAACAGCAGATGAAACAAACGTTTGAAATTTATAGAAACAGATTATTCAAATATTCAGAAGCATTTAGATACAATTGCACGCTCTTGCAATTCTCAAGCTCTTTGCTGTTTTCAAGCTTCGCAGATTCAATGAACTCTTTGAAGTTCACGAATTTTCTCAGTTCAGTGAACTCGTTAAGCTCAACAACAGTTATGCTGAAAACACGCAGTCTAGTCGCTTATGAATCAACATGACAGATGATAGAAGTTAAGAAGAGACGCGTTGATCATTTCTCTTGTGTAAATAGCGACTCAGATGAAACATCACTTGAACAGAGTCAGAAATGATAAATCAGAAGATGAGACAGATTCTTGATAATTAAAAGTATTCAAAGAGTCTTTTCTTTGCAGAGTCAACAACAGCTACAAATAACTTTATGATAAAACAATCTGTTCTATGAATACTGCAGTACAACATCAGAAAATCATTGAAAATTTAGAAATCATTTCTAATCAACAGAGAAGTTCGTGATTTTGACATTGTAGTCATACAGAAGCAGAGTTGCAACATTAACGACATGCAATCATTTAACTCAGCTCACAACTTCTTTTATCTAGTGAAAAACACATCATCACAGTCAAGAACTTGCATATATGTGAACAAATGTTTAAGACTCGATCAATGAGTGATAAAAACAGCTGAATCAGACATTTGCTTAATCAGAATATTAACTTGCAATACAGATGATAAAATGCAGATGTTGCAACTTATAAACATTTACAATTCATGTTCATTGTTCTTTACATTTACAGAGAAATCTTTAATCATTTCTTGCTTGAGCGAGCTACTTAAAGATGATTGCAAATAACTGATCATGAAAAATTTCAATCTACATCACTCTCATTGAAAGAAACAAAGATGCTTCACTCAACATGCAGCGATTGACAGTTTACTTGACATCATTACTAATGCTAAGCTGAAATTATTGCTGAAATCAGACATTATTACTTGTAAGACTCATAATCAGTTTACAATTATTGATTTAATCTTTAGCAATGAGAAAATATAATTCATGATATGCAAGTGCAAGATACACATTGATCTGCATCAAGAATCAAATCATCTTTCGATTGTTACAGAACTTTGTCTACAAACAACTTCAGTACAATCTTCAACTTAATGATTATGAAAGAAAATGAACACAGAAGCATTGAGCACGTATCTGTATATGCATCTTTCGTTGAATCATTCTTTGAACAGCAAGATGATGATGAACGAAAGAATGTGCAAAGTTATTAAGATGTTACAAAAGATCATTGAGAAATTTACTTTTTTGACAAAGTCATCAAATTGAGCAAAGAATTTCTGAAATTCAAACTGCTCAGAGATAGTAATGAAATCAAGACAACTGCAAATTATATGAAAAACACAGAATACATTAAATGCGTGAAATGAATATCTGAAACACAATGATCATAAAAACAAGATCATTCAACAAGCAAAGCGCGCACATTTCAGATCACAAATGCATGAGCTGAGCAACGCATTTAAGTCGATATGATGCTTTGCAAAATGAGTCAGAATTGAAAGTCAGCTATTTAAAAAACTTTCTCAGTTCTCGTCATTGAAGTGAAGCAATACTGAACAAATGACAATGATGTTTGAGAAAAAAATCAAGATATTGCAAGAAAAATTCTTTTTCTCATTTTTTCAAACAAATGTTAACAACATCACAAGCTCATTTATATTCTTGACAGTGTTATTTGACTTACACATTTCAGAGAATGAAGTGAGACAGACAATCAAAAGAATAAAAGCAGACAAAGCATCAGATATTTCAGATATTTCAAACAAAGCGTTGCAGACGAGTCTTGCAGAACTGATCTCAATACTGACGAGTTTATTCAACGCATGTGTAATATACAGATATTATTCTAAGCAGTTCAAAAAGATTCAAATGATAGTATTATGCAAATTGAAGAAGAGCAATTATATTAATTCAAAGACATATTGACTTATTACTTTGCTTGACATCATGAGCAAAGCTCTGAAGTCGATCATGATTAAAAGACTGAATGATATAACTGAGACTCATCACATACTATCTGATGCTCAAATGAGAGCGAAATGCAAGCAATTTGTGATCTCAACATTGAATCTACTAGTAGATCAGATTCACATGATATGAGACTGCAAAATCAAATACATAACTTTCATGCTAAGTTTAGATATCATTGAAGCATTCAATCAAGTCTTGCACATCAGACTTCTGCATACTTTGAAAATGAAAAAAATTTCAGACTACATAATTGAATAAGCATGCAGCTTTCTTAAGAATTGAAAAACATCGCTGAAATTCAATGAGCAAATGAGTGACATACGCAAGATAAATGCAGATATATCACAAAGATTTCTTATTTTATTGATTTTCTTTCTATTCTTCAACGCAAGTCTGATTGAGAAGTGCGAAGCACTGAAAATTAAGATCAAAGTGCTCAACTTCGTAAATGACATTAACATTCTAACATACAATAAATTCATTGAAGAAATTTGCAAAACACTGAGCAAAGTGCACAACATTTGCATGAAATAAGTTTGCATTCATGATGCAACATTTGCATCAAAAAAGTATGAATTTATATACTTCATCAGAAAATCAAAGAAATTTGACATGATGACTAGCATATAAATAGAAAGCTCAGTTATTAAGTTGAAATTAAATGTGCAAGTTTTAAAAGTACAACTAAACATGAAATTGCAATGAAATGCGCATCTTCATCAAATCAAAGTGAATCACATCACATAAATGCTAGCACTTAGTCAATTCAAAGTCTTTACATGAAGAGCAATCTTCACAAAAGCAAGATAGATATACTCAGCAGTAGTAAGATCAGAAATTGCATTTGAAACATCAGTTTGACATCAGCGAGAAAAAGAAAGAAAACTGTCAGACAAAGAATGCAAACTTGAAACATTACAGAATCAAATTCTATGTCATGTTGCAAAAGCATTCAAAAGAGTAAGCATTGAAACTCTGAAAGCAGAAATGTACACAAGCTCGCTGCATGTTCATTTGAACATGCTGCAAGACAAGATTATGTTACGCAGTCAAGTCAACAATTGTATGCAGAAAATCAGATAAACATGTGAACTGATATATATTCATTTAATGAATATTAATCACATCATCTTTCGTTCTTTTGTTATCAAGAAAGTGATGCTTCTGAACAACTTAATTCAAGAAGATGTAAAAATACAATTGAGATGCAAGTGATTAGTTCTTGTTGCAATGAATTCAACTAGTGATAGCATCGCAATAGCATAGTATCACAAAAGTCAATAAAAGCAATGATAAGAAAAATATAAAAAATGCATTGCAAATGTTTACATCATTTCAACACAAAGATTGCATCTGTTCAACAAGATGATAAAGATGCAAAATAATCTTTAAAAAGTTGAAAACACTTTCATCATTTACATCAAAATTAAACACATAGATTTGAATGTTTATCTACACTTCAAAAATGTTTCAGATGCAAATAGTGTGTGATGCAACTGCAATTAAGATCATCAAATGATGAAACATGTATTTATGCATTGTTCAAACTGATTGCATCTGCAATTAAGAATGTTACAAGACATTGACTTCTTGAACTATTGAATAATCATTACTATCATGAAGAGTCTTAAAGCAGCTGCAAGAATGATGATAAAAACAAAGCTTTTGAAGCAATTTAAAATGATTGAGTCACTCATTCTTTAACATGCAATCAACGTGAACTAATTTGATACATAGTCTCATAATGATAGTTTCAACTGCGTGAAGCAGTTGTATAAACAGCAAGTGATTTTCTACTTCAGAGAGTTTTGTTCACTCAATATAAATAGCATAGAGTTTCTCATGAGTTGACTTAATCAATGTCACAAGAATGTATGAATTTATTATTATTATATTAATAATATATTTGTAATTTATTTTTGCTTACTTATACTTAACTAATATTGTTATGATTCTAATCTTCATTTATTCTTTCTAGTTCTAATCTGAGTTTCATTCTAATTAAATCTAATGAGTCTTTAAGTTAGTAGTGATATCATTGAAACTCTGCATCATATATGTAAGACGTCAATTCTTTCAAGTTTAACACAGAGCTGAGAAGAATACATATAAGAACTTAAGTTCTTATCTGTACATACTTTTCTTTCTTAGCATTTATTTATTAGTTATATTACATCTTTATAACTCGCTCTAGATTGATCTTTAACAGTAGATAAATGCTAATCAACTACTCTGCTATTAACGTGTAGATGATACAAAATAACCTACTTCGTTTATTCAGAAAATTCGCAAGAAATTCTTTAAATTACTTTCATCAAAAAATACACAGACAAATTTACTTAAATTTATCAAATTAATCACTCAATCAAATCTATTTTATCTTTCTTACAATGACATGTGACTTTGAATCAGTTGAGTCACGAACAGCTCATCTGCTTAGAAGCATTGTTAGTAGACGAGTTTTTCTTATTTCTTTCAATGCTTCAGTTGATGTCAAGAACGCTGATACTTTGTGAAACATCAAGACAGAAAAACAGCTTTGTCAATGAGTTCATGATCAGTCAAACAAGATTATCAAGATGTTGAACGAGCTTAGATCTCAACAAAACATGACTTTGAAACTCAATGAGTAGTGAATTGTTGTTCAAGTTGAACATGACAAGAGATTGAATCAACTAGAGATCAAACAGATAATCATAAACACTTTAAAAGAGATAAACAAATGCTATTAAAAGAAAATGTTGAATTTTAAGAATAAACTCAAAGAAGTATTACATTCAGCGAATCAGTCTCAATCTTATCAGTCTACTGAATCTTGAGTTTCTATGAAATCTTTATCTCGTCAATTTATCAAGAATCATACTTAACGTAAGTTGTTCACTTTATTTGATAATGATCATCACAAGTCTTTCAAGTTTTCAAACTCATTTATATTAATCAATGAAGATGAATCAACATGAAATAGCTGAAGAATCAAGATAGATGACAAGGTTCAGACAAATGTTGATCACTTTGTTGATGAGACTATCTGCATTATTTATGTGATATCTAAACTAGAAGATAATGCTGCTGAGCATATCTTTGCTTAACATCATCATGATGCTTTGCATTCTTACATCTTGATCTACAAGTTACTCAAGCATCTTGAAGAAATATACGATGAACTGAGTAAGAATCAAAAGTGTTGTCGTGAGTACAACGCTCTGAGATAAGCAGACAAGTCTTTCAATGTCTTTTACTTCAACTTTATGAAGTTATTCAGCTATTTTGAATACTGTCAGAATCGTGCCTAGATGAGTCAATCAGCGAAAGTCAGGGTTGAATAGTGCTTGATCTTTAGAGATAGCTATAACTGAATATTAAGAATACAGAAAAAGATTGATACAAGAGCTTCTATTTATGTAATGTTCAGAGACTGCGCTAGACTCGAAAGAAATGTGTTTGTGACACGAAAAGAATGTGATGTAGATGAACAAGATGTTGATGAAAGAAAAGAATGTTAAGAAAGAAAAAGAGTGTTGAGTCATATCTGAGTCATATCTGAGTCATATTTGACTAGCTCGCTGATTAGTTCTAATCATTACGCAGAGAACTCGCTAGCGTTCACTGCAAATTGATTAGAACTTCAGCCTTGTTCAGTCTTGATACGCTCGTAACATTACTTCTTTCTTCGAAAATTCATGTTTGCATGAATGTAGTTTTTTTGCTCGCTTTTGTTGATAGTTATTTCAATATTTAGCGCGGTTTGTTTGAATATAGCTTATGAAATTCGTTTAAAACTTTCTCTGAGTCATCGAATTTCCCTTTATCGACATAGTATCATTCGTCGTTTCTATCTAGATCTGTTCATTTGACTTTGTACTGTATTCGACCTCGATAGCGTCTGAAGTTCAATATATCGTCTATCTTTCAGTGTTTATCGTCTTCAATAGTGATTGATCTGAATGATTCTGAATGCTGTTCTGATAAAAAGTCTTCTGAATACGATTGCAGTAGCTTCGAGCTGAACATCGAATGCAGATGCTTCATGCTGACTGATAGACGAAGATGATAGAAGATACTCACTTTCGCAGTGATTTGATAGAAACTCAGCTGTTTGTCTTTCAAATCTTTGCAGAGTCTCATTATCTTGACGTTTCTGAAAGATAGTCAAACTCAGTCATTTACTTCATAAATGATGTTTCGTCTATGTTTATTGATCTGAACTTCAATGATTAGCTTCGTTTTTTTCAATTGTTGACGGTTGAAGCTCAGTAACTCTTTCATTTGAATGACAATATCATCTGCTTTTCTAGCTTCAAGTCGTTCACGAGTTGTTTTGTAGTCAGTTGTATCTGAATTGAAACTCATTCGAGAGTGAAATTCTTTATTGAAGTAGAAGAGAGTTATTGAAGTGATCGAGAAAATATTGAAATTGTCGCTGAATTTCATCATAGATATTCATTTGACTCAGTCATTCTGCATGTAATTGCAGTAGATTCTAAGTTCGCGTTCAACGTCTTGATTGACTCATTTCGATTGATTGTCGATCTCAGAATAATAGACTGTGAATAAACTAGCTGTGATTCTCAGTCGTCTGCAAAGATTCTTTCACATAGTTGATATGAATTGAGAGTCTCTGTTCGAAACAATAGAACTGAGTAGATCATGCAGTCGATAGACGTTTCATAGCATGATTCAAACCGTTTCTTCGACTGAGATGTCATTGTCTTTTCAATGACAGAGAACATAGTGACGTTCTTTGATGAAACGACATATGATTGTGCAAATGACGTTATAGTCTTCTGATAGAGATAGCTCAGTAATGAAGTTCATAGCTATATCTTTTCAGCGTTCTTGTGAAATGAGTAGAGAATGATGAAGTTCATTGATGTTATCTCTAGAAACTTTGCTTCGCTGACAGACATGACAGTTTCGAATGTACTGTCTGACTGTGACTCGATGATCTGATCAATAGTAGAATCGTTGAATTAGATTGATAGTTCGTCTATTGTTGAAGTGAGAGGTTGAGAGCTGATCATGAATTTCCTGCAGCAGTTTCGTATGCATATTCTCGAAGATTCACAGTAAGTCTTTTCTAAATAGAACGTCGTCAATGATTTCGCAGTCTTTCAATTTAGTGGTATGAAATTTGAGCTTGTTTTCGTTCATAGCTTGCCTATATTCGCTGCAGAGCTCATCAGTTTGATTGATCATACGTACTCGTTGATAGAGATTTGCTTTCGATTCAACAGGTAGAACATCGACTCTATCGAGAATCAGAATAGTTTGAAAACGATCTTCAAGACGCTGAGCTGATTCAGAGACGTTCGCTAGAAGCATTCTGATTAGAGCATCGACTTTAGTGTTCATTTTGCCTGATCTAAAGATGATCTGAAAGTTGAACTTCGATAGAATGTTCAGATAGTTGACTTGTCGTCGACTCAACTGTTTGTTTTTCATGAAGATCTTCAAAGTCTGATGATCGATGAACATCTGAATGAGTAGTTCAGTGCATTTCAGCTCGAGTCGTCAGTGTTCGAAGCATCGAATAATGACTAGCAATTTCTTGTCATAGATGTGATAATTGATTTCAGCGAGAATCATGCTTTTGCTGTAGAAGATCATCGAATGAAGAACTTTCTCGTCATTGTACTGAGATAGTATTTCACCTTTTACATAGTTCGAAGCATCGATCTTCAGAATAGCTTGTCGTTTGAGATCGAAGTGACGAAGTACTGAAGTCAAGCTGACTTGTTTCTTTAAATTGTCAAAGACTTGAACACAGACATTGTTTCAAACAAAAAACGTGTTCTTTCTAGTCAGCTGAGTAAACGGTTTGACTAGCTTCGAGAAGTTCTTAATGAAACGACGGTAGAAGTTAACAAATTTCACGAAGCTCTGAATTTCTTTTAGGTTGATTGAAGTGATTCAGCTGACTATGACTATCACTTTGCTAAGATTTATACGAAGACTTAGTTCTGATACAATGACTTCTAGAAAAACAGTCTCTTCTACATTGAATTCGCACTTTTGAATATTCATCTGCAGTTCAGCTTCGCGTAGTCGACTCAATACTAGTTTGACGTGATCTCTATGTTTCTTTTTCGTTTTGCTATAAATGAGAATGTCATCTAGATAGACTTGGCAAAAGTCGTTCAGAAAGTCTCATAGAATATCATTCATATATTGCTGAAATGAGATTGATTCGTTAGTCAGTTTGAAGAGTAGCATCTTATATTTATATGCTTCTAAAGCAGTGATAAAAGTGATGTAATTCTCGTTATTGAAATGCATTTGAAGTTTGTTGAACGCTGATATGATATTCAATCTCGTCAGATGCTTGCAACTCACTATCTTTTCAATGATCTCATTTATTAGCGATAGAGAATATTTATTTCTTTTGAAAATGACATTTAGCTTTCGATAGTTCACGCAGAATCAAAGATCTTCATTTGCTTTAAGAACAAATAGAACGAGAAAGAAATAGAGAGTCTGACTAGAAGTGATGAATTTCTTCGACAGATTCTCGTTTAAGTACTTTTTTACCTTCAGAAGTTTGACAGAGAACATTCAATAGACTCGACAGCGAGAGAATGTTGAATCACTGATGAGCTCAATTTTATGATCGTAGAAGCGATGAGAAAGCAGTTTATTCAATTGAGCTCGATCAAAAACATCTAGAAACTCATGATATTTTGATGACAGCTTTGCTTTAATATCTTTCAAATTCTGAGTCGTTTCATCGATTGAAGAGACGTTTAGAGCGTTCAAATCGCACTGAGTATTGTACGCGATTTCTCTATCAATATCAGTCATGAATAGGGCAAAGACTTCAGTCTGATTCTTCTTTGATCGATTCAGTAGAGTTTTGAACGAAGCTGCATCTATGCTTCGAATCGAGAATGATTCTTTCTTAGTCATAGTTGAAACAGATTGTTTGAGCATAATAGAGGTCTTAGTCTGAATGATAGAAGAGAGCGAAGTTGATCGCGATCAACTTGAGTGCTTTGAATTGAGAGAAATCGAAAAAATCGAAATAGAAGTATTTAGTTGATTCGAAAAAACAATGACGTCGTTTTGCATATTCAATAATATTTCGTTTTTATTCATTCAGAGCTTACTCAATATGACTTCATGATGATTGATATCAGCTATCAGCATTGATACAGTCAATTTCTTATGACTTTCGATGATGAGATTGAGTAGAATTTTATGA
>JAABUV010001962.1_pt1 | contig 28867 bp, 28 predicted proteins | sample 5559971 | NCBI WGS metagenome assembly JAABUV01 (sample SAMN10711881, study PRJNA513362) | rock metagenome | isolation source: Antarctica rocks | place: Antarctica: Victoria Land, Knobhead nord | collected 2015-12-19
ATCAGCCCCCCGCATATCAGCCCCCGCAACATGCTGCAGCGCCCGGTACATCAGCCCCCTAAGGATTAGGGGACCTCTGGTACTCCAATATAAGAGTGTGGTATTTTTGCAATTTGGGTGTGGTAATTATGCAATTTTTCCAGAAAAGTGTGGTATTTTTGCAATTTGCCGCACTTATTTCTGACGTCCGCGGCGCAGCCGAGAATCGGAGACTTGGCCAGGGTCGTTTGACACCTCATTATCGTTATGCGTGGTGCCGACAATTGGATAATTGTAGCAATATAATTCATGGTATTCCGATGGGGCTCACTCCACTACCTAAGTGTGAGATGCACTCATGATTTACTTTCGCGACGCAGCTGAAGTATCGGAGCGGCAGAAGGAAACTTAAGATAATCTGATAGATATTGATGGGAGGAAAGTATCATCCCGTATTCAACGAGCATTCAAGCATCCCGGGTATAAATGCAGACCTACTGTGGTCGTCCAGTAGAGGTAGCCCCAAAACCCACGCCCAACTACCTAGCAGGCCGAGCGATATATTTGACAAAGAGGAAGAAGGACAGATATCATGTAAGGAGGCTCTCGGTGCCAAATGGCCAATGACCATCATGGTATAGCACGGCTGATCACCTCAATGAAGGGCAGTGCTACATATTTCATGGCAATATCACACCATCAGGGCGAGACTGCCAAAGCCCTCAAGTGTGAGAAAGTAGACCCGATCGAAGCTTCATTCGAGAGATTTGCAGGTCTTCGCAGAATAGATGAGGTCTTGTACTTGATAATTGTCTCTCAATGGAAAGAATTGTAGCAACAGTAATGAATAATGTAAAGGTAATTTGAGATCTTCGACCTTGCTGCCACAGGATTCTAGCCTCTTTCGCATTAGCGCTCACCCTGTGGCTGAAATCTTTTGTGGGCCTCGGAGCCTCAGGCACTCTCCAGCCTCGCCATATCACAAATCGATATATGAGGTAGGCTACCCCCAGCGCTCTCTCTCTCAACTTCCTATATTGTTCTCCTACTAAGAAGAGCCCCACGTAACTTGCTATCAATCGAACTCTTGGCTTGCGGAGGTCGCTTCAGTATTGACAGCCAATTCTTAAGATCGCCAGATTTGCTTCAACATGGCTCCGGGCATATGTGACAAGATCCTCATGCTCTTCAGCCTCGGTCCTAACAAGAAGAAGAATGGCGGGTCCGCCAACTCCAGACTGAATGCACATGATGAGACAATTCTTACCCAGACATTGCCAATCGCACCTCCGGCCGAAGGCGACACACGAGAAGGCTGCTCGAAAGCAGACATCCCATCTGATCCAAACTGCTCTGGATGGACAGTGTTGTCACACGAAGGCACATTACAAGACAGCCCGCCAGCATATACCGTCTACCCCAGCGACACCACCCAAGAAGAACTCCTATGTGATTATCCGGATGAAAGGGTTCAAATCTGCCCGCACGACATTCTCTCCTTTGAGCGACGCCGGCGTCTCGTCAATCTTCCTGATTTCAGATACAACGAGGAAAAGGTTGACGCTCTGACGCCAGACTCCAATTTCCACCACCGAGGCCGCGATAGCAAGACTAAGGAATGCCAGGACACCTGCTTGCCATTGGGTGTAATCGAAGACCCTGGGGTCATCGGCAGCCTGAGAGGCTTCGGTACGTACAGCTACCGTACCCCCTGCATTGGTCGTGCCGGTGGTCTTGCCCTTTCGTTCCATTGGGAGATGCAATGCCTGGATCGTGATCAGATAACCTACAGAACCACTACCGAGCTCCAAGAATATTTCAAAACAACGGGCATCTCATTCTGTCCACATATCATGTTATCCGACATGGACATTGTGAATATGGTTCATCCCATCATCAACAAGCATGGCAAGCCCGCGGATCCCTTTGATCGATATCTGGTCAGAGGAGGTTTCAAGATCTGTGCGATATGTCCGACGGAGATCAAGGTGCGTGTGCAGACGGACATAAAGCAACGAAAAGTCTGTCGACTTGATACGAAGCGCTGGTTCGGGGAAGGTAGTGGGAGGAATGAGCAGTGGCGCAGCCAGTGTGTCAAACAGTCCGAATCACCAACAAAGGAAATCGTTTGGAATAGTACGATATCAAGAGCTATCGAGGGTACAGAGGCTTTCGGAATCCTCGATGCACAGTTCTCTAATCCAGACTTCATGTTCTGAGTATTTCTTACACATATACAATTGTATCGCCCTCTCAGTCTCGACTAATATTCTTTCTCCTGCCTTCTTTGGGAACGAGTTCTTGTACCTCAAGTCTTTCATGATCAGCAAGCTGAAAATTGATCACCGACATTCCAGCCTTCTTATTCTCGCTTTATTCGCTTTCCTTGCAGATAGCGGAACGCTTCTCCAATGCGCCTTGCGCTTTCCTATAAGCGCAATGTTTCATCATTGGCAGCCTCCGACAAGGTGCGGTTCGTAGAGGGGATAGGCGATGGCGCTTTACCGGTAGCCGCACGTTCCATTTCAACGCTCCAGTACCATACCGGTGGTTGTCATTTCCACACATTCTCGGAGAGATGCCTCGTGTCAGTGCAACTCCATTCTGGACCTGATCGTTCGCAGCCGTGACAGCAACGAAATGATAACAGATGTTCGAAAATTCATCATGCGTTATCATTCATCTTCAATGAAGCAGCTATCCCCATTCATATTTGCTGCAACAGCCTTGGGCATCGGACCTCCACCTCCAAACCAGCAACTATACCAACCTAACAACTCGTCTAGCCTCTCACTACCTTCAACTCCCGACCCTCTTTTAGCCAACCAATCATACTCCGCACCTATCAGCCAAGCCCTCAATGCAACCACAGCACAATGCCTTCGCGCAAAGTACGGCACCATAGAGAACCCAGAAAGCTGTCTCAAAGCCTTTAACAGCATCCCCACAGACTCCAGGGGACGCTATACATTCGGCTCGCGAAGTCTTGGCTTTTTCGAAGTCCCACTCCCTCATCGGATTCTCAGTCGTACGCGGTTGTAATCTTTGCAGGCAACCTGTGCTGATGGAAATACAGCCGATGGTCTTTGCGCAATTGACATTATCATCACTCCTCGAGGTGCCCAATGGGACTCCGCAACCTATGACGATGTGGCTGAAAAAGCGGCGATTATTATAAGCAAGTGCATAACTGAAAATCAGCACGGGTCTCCCAAAGGTGGTATTCTGGGAGGCTTAGGTGCGTGTAAATTTTTGGTCTCCTAGTCTTCTGCTCTTGAGATGATGAACCATCTTTCTTTTCGATATAGCCCCTGGCAATCTTTGTGGCAGACACTAACGTCATCGAACGCCTTCGCTCAGGTCAATCCGGTGCCCTCGCCGTCGTCGTCAGATATTATGTACCAGATATCACATGCGATCCTACCACATTATTTGCAGAGGGAGGGAAGTGCGCAAAAGCTGTAGATACCATGTTCACGGCCGCGCAGGCAACCACGTTCACGCGCCGAAAGTCGTCGAGGTCTGGGACGCGTGAAGCTGTGCTTCCAGTAGGTGGCAGGGTATTTACAGAAAGTAAGTCGTTACCCTATTTGTCGCATATGGATGGTTTCTGCTGAGACTTATCATCCGTAGGTTCGGGGAGGTGCAATGCGACAGTCAGTCTTGCAAGAGATGAGCCTGAAATGAGCAACTGGTACGACATCTGGCAGGCTGCAGTTGCGGTGGATACGATTTGCGTTCAGAGGGGGTATGAAGGATTTTCGTATATCGGTACGTCCTCTGATTGTGTACGTGACTGATGATCGATGCTGACCTGACACAAGGAAGGAATGATAATTTGATGGTGTCATTGGGCCCGTGACAACTGGCACTTCGACAACATAGCTCTACAGAGAAACCAAGTATTGCACCGAAGACAAACTTAGCAGGAGTACAATCCAACACCAGTAGCGACCTCGCAACCGAGGCGTAGACAATCCCACAAACCGGTGCTCAAACATTGATGCTGCGAGAAGTGCAAAAGCCGATAAAATACCAGAATGAATAGAGAACGACGTCGAACGATAATCTTGTAGTTCTGATGGTAACGCCTTAGGCAAAAGCACAACAAACACCTCCGAAAGAGAAGCCAGCTATGCTCCCCGAACACAATCCTAGGCTCTGCCACATTATTGCTGGTCCGCCGTGAGATCTACTCTCAATTTTTCTACTGCCGCTCCCTTCCTACAGTTTTTGAATCCAAGTCAGTCCAATCTTATGTTTGTACCAATGAGCGAATCTTGGCTTGTGTTCCAGCGGGTCATCCGATGTGACGAGCATCTCGCCACTATACGAAAGGGTTTTCACCATCTTGCTTTGTTCAGGGCATATGCATATAATGTGAAGTCTGGAAAAGCTGCCTACATGTTGTATTGCTCTTGAGGAAGAGCACAGTAGTCGCCGCACTGGTCGTCTTTTGGCACATGAGCCGCAAGCTCTTCGTTCCCGGCTAGTTCACGCTTTCTACAATGTGTAGGAGCAAATCGTCTGGTAGCCTGAGCAGCGGTGGCAGTTGTGACGCTTGATAGGTCATTTTGTAGTGCACGGATAGATTTGTAGAGCACGATACTTGCGAGGGGAACGTCGAGGGCGAAGTCTGGATTGTGAATCTACTATTATCTGGAATAATAGTCAGCATAGCTCACGCTAGGTACCCAGTGTGCTCAAACCTAACAATAGAGCCTTACTAGAGCTGTCTGCTTCGGCATAAGAATTGGGATAGCAAGCGCGTTTAGGGGATAACAGGAATAGTGCTGACGTAATCAACTGTTGTCCATCTCGAATACCATTGCCCATATCATATCGACATTTGAGGCTAACGCGATCTTGATCTGGGGTACACGTTCATTCGAAGGAAGAGCACGTCCACTACTCTCGTATGCCCGACTGTACCACAGGCTCACGACAAGCACGCCCTGAGAGAAACATGTTGGTCGCATCCTTACGGCAAAGCACTATAATTCTTGTCAAGATATCCCAGCCCATGCACCTTCTCTCGAAGCCTTTTTCTGAGCCTACAGCTCACGTTGGTGTATGCTGCCACTTCCCTCGAGGTAGTAATCCATCAACTTAGTCCAATCATTGACTATGATACACAGAAGGTCAGTGGGGGAGAGACATCTCAGGACGGAGTCATTGCGTTGGCCGGGAGGACATTATTGCGACGTTGTACATCGTGTAATAGGCAGCGTGTAGTGACGATGTTGACATGAACAGCTGAAGGACTCAAATTCGAGTTCTAGGATTAAGCGCGATCAATGACGCGCTGTCACGTGCAGGACTAGTTCCAGAACTAAAGCTAATCAAGCAAAGTACTGTCGCATCTCCGGCCTTAGGCAAATGCAGTGTCTTCTCTGCACCACTATTTGGCGAGACCGTCAAATCCACAGTCATCCATATATTTCCATGAGACTCGACGTATCCATTTGTCGAAAAAGGACTTTGGTTGGCCTCTGTATCTGTAGGACTGTAAATATCGTCGATTAGGCTTTACTCCCATGATAGCAGTGATACTGCTCAGTACTGCGGAGACACCTAAGAGATGGTCTAAGTCCGTTCGAAGAACTTTGCGTATGAGTACATGTCGACTGCGATTACATATTTGATGCCTTGCGAACAACACTACATCATTCACACGATATGGCCTTGGTTGAAAGGTATGGTGATTGGGCCACCAACGACCAGTCTCAACATGATCCTCATACAACGGCATTTGATCACCGAATCAATGCTGGTGATGACTTGTGGCAAGACGCCAAACCAGAGGACGAACTTGCTGGCGTGGAAGGGTAAGATACCCTTAGCCATCTCTTCGAGCTAGCTATCAAATTTGGGATGTTGCAGCGCGACTAGACCTTGTGGACACAGATTATCGCGGCTCATAATGGCAGGGTTATGGGGTCTCAAATGCTCTGCTGGAGCTGTGATCCATAATATGTTGGATGTCTCTTTCCGTTATCTCTCTACAGCCTCGGCATTTTGAAAATCGGTTGAAAAGGCTTTCTAATATTATTGTCTTGCTACCGTTGCCTCTTACATTCGGTGTGGCAAGAAAATCCTAGCCTGGAAGGCTATCTTGCCTCGAGCGGAACTGATAGTATACAGCAATGTGCAAGCCACCTGCTTGATTACTACCCTTGATGCGAGCTACGGGTGGATCGAAGTAGGAGGAGGTGACTGGATCTTCAACCCGACAGGGCCGAATGTGCGACTGCTACCTACGCTAGGTGGACATTTTGAGCGTAACGTAAGCTCCTGCGTAGATCACGATCGGCGCAATGTTATGGATACACTTCTATTCAATAGCAGCTCCTCCGAAAATGTGACCGATGAAGGTGCCAGGGATGCATTGAAAGGGATGACCTGGCCAGCAGACGCTACTGACTCCCGAGGCACAACATCCTTCATCAGTCGCTTTCCCCCTGAAAACGAGTACATTGCCGGATCAGAATGGGCCTCGGGGTATCATTTGGGCAACGGCATTGTAGGCACTGCAGGACACTGCCTTGCACCACGACTCTTGAGGAACGAGGTGCATACATTGAAAGTCGTCTTTGGATGGTCTGGTGATGTGAAAGGAAAACGGTTCGCCGCCAATCAAGTATTTGATATCGATAAGTGGGTACATCTGTTGTATATCCAAGTATTTTTGAGCAGGCCGCTGATATATACAATTTCCCAGGGTGTTGCTTTGCGATGTGCCAGGAGAGTACAAAGACGCCACAGACTCTGAGGCCATCGCCGAGTGGGCACGCAAATGGGACAATGCAGTACTCAAGCTGAAAGGAACACCCGAGCAATTCCAGAGGCTCAAAAAAGTAGAATTGGCAAACAAGCCGCCAGGCTTCGGTAGCCCCGTCTATAATGTTGGTCATCCATTAGGAACCCCAAAAAAGATTTCTCATCGATCCCACGTACTTCGACATGCACTTTTCGATGGGTAAGTCTTTTCACGATTTTCTTTATTTTCATAAACATTGTTTGTATCGCAAGACAAGCCGAGTGAAAACAAAGAAAATGTAAAGGGCAAATGCCCATGATACTTCTTATGATGTGAAGAGCGTTTGGTATCGCAGAAAAATGTGCCCGGAAAACGTAACGTCTGATCTTTGGTGCGTCGTTAAGTAGGGGACTGATATCACGTATTGTGAGGTGGTGTGGCCCCTTTTCCTTCAGAATGGCCACTGTTCTTGCTTCGCTCTGCCTGTACGTGTGACAGATCATTCCATTACTGTCTCTCACCAGAATTCTAACCCAAATCTTGCAGTGCAAACGCATCTCCCTTCGCTCACGATATCGAGCCATGTGGGAACTATACCACCGACCTCGACCAATTCCCCGGTACGTCATTCGTGCTCACCGAAGTTCAAAGTACTCATTCCTGCCACCAGGCAACTCCGGAGGCCCAGTCTTCGACGGTCTAAGCGGTAAAGTCGTCGGCCACACCGTCTCAACACAAAGCGCCGTATCCGAGTCCTCAATAACCGACCTCGAAAACTGGGAGAAAGAGTTTTTGATCAATTCCCCCAATTACAAGAAGGCTGCCGAGACCATCAACGCTTACTTAGCGCGAAAGTATCCGCAATATCCTACCTACAGAGTTCATCCGAAGTTCTATCGCACGCTTAGTGGCGAGCCTGGTGGTGGAGCGTTGTTCCTGAACACGACATTTGTCTGTCCGGGGGATGTTGGTCCAAATGGAGTTCTGCAGCCACCAGATACCCACCAGGCCGTCTTTAATCGCCACCGTTGGGATTCACGGGATGTCGTTTATCGAAACTTGACGGGGCGTATCGATCGGATCTACATCTTTACTAGGCCGTTGAGTGTGCTCGTTGCCGAATGTATGTACCATCTTATATGTCGTCATCTCCTTGACAGCCTTTATGCTTGAGACAAATCTTCAGGCGATACCCTATTCCCGAGCTATCCTTACATCCCAATACATCAAGATACCCACAACACCTCCCCCCCCTCAACCTCCTCCCCATCTCCCCATCCCCTCTTTATACTTCCCACCCCATCACAAAAAAACCTAACTAAAACCCACCCAGTCCCCACCTCAACCCTCTCCATAACCCTAACCGGCCACGCACACACCTTCCACGCCCCCTCTACCACAACCAAACTCACCATCACAACCGGCCCCTCCGAATGGGAAATCCCCCTCACAAACCTCATCTCAACCCCCACCCCCAACTCCAATTCACCACAATCAGAAACAGATACAGAAATCTCCTATACCCACACCCACCACCTAACCCTCTCCCCCTCCGCCAACAAAAACACCCCTATCCCCTCTCTCGCCTCCTGGACCTCCCTCCGCCTAACGCAGCCCCACCCCAACCCCCCCACACATATCACCCGCTCACTCGTCTTCCGCAGACCCTCCTTCCTGTTTCCAGTCTCCAAATCCTGGCCACCGGATCGGGCAGACGTGACTGACGATCCGGGTGATGCGGGCTTGGAGTGGCCTGCTGAAGAATTTCGGTTCGCGACGTGTGTTGGGTGGGGTGGAGAGGTGGGGCGGGGCGATCAGGATCAGGATCAGGGATTGTGTGGTGGGTCTGTGTTGGGGTGTGGTGGTGAGGGTGAAGGAGAGGTGTGGAGTTGGGTGGCGGATATCGATGGTGTGTGGCGGGATCCGGGGCAGATGATTATGGGTTGAGGGGGTTTGGGATATTGGGGTGGTAGTTGGGGAAGAGTGCGTACTGAGCAGGGGGTATACAATATATATGTTGCACAATCTTCGTCTATTAAATTATTGGAGTATCAAGGTTGGATAGGGATGTCACAGCCGATCGCAAATGTTTACTTTTGGATTGGTAGATGACAGACAATACAAGAGCAAATACGGAGGATGACACAAAAGGTCTTGAGTAGGCGCTATAGTCCTGGGAACCGCACCCCAGTCCCCTAGAGTTGGTCCAAAGCTCGTGGGTGCATGGTCCCTGTGAATATAGCGCCTGCTCGAGCCTTTTGGTGTCATCCTCCGTACGGTAAGACGATGAACAAAAGCAAGATCGAAACATGAACATCGCCGCTCCTTAGACTAACAATCTCCCCCCTTCTTCACATAGCTATCACTACCACTAGCAACACCCATATCAAAAACATATTCATACTACACTAATCCTAATCGATCAAAGCAAGACTGCGCACATACAATCGATATCCCCTAAACAAGGTGAAAGTCCTACATTAGTACCAACCTACCTATGTTGTATAGTCCCCCTCAACGACCACCACTCTCATCCCTCACACAACACCCACCCACCAGTACGCTTCCCGTATCCCAAGCCCGCCATCAATCCTAAAACCCCGCCTTCCGAATCATCCTCTCGCTCTCCACCCACAAACGCTCCACAACCTCTTTATCCTCGCACCTAGGAAAAAAACAACCCCAGAATTAGCCTCATCTCCCTTCCTCCAAAGCCCCCCCACCACCACCAGAACACTCTCGCAGCTTGAAAAACCCCACCTCACCCCATGAAAAGGAAAATCAGAAAACTCACCACTTCCCAGTCCCCTTCCCATCCACCTTCCCAAACGGCACAAAGTACCCCCCACTCCCCTCCACCGCCCTCTCATCCACCGCACAAAACAGCGTCGTCCTCGCTCCATCCGGTATGGATATCGTACCGGGCAAGATCCCCCAACCCACCGCGGCACGAATGAAGGTGCCAAAGAGCGTAGGGTCGGCGGCTTGTAGGTTTGTTTTTATGATGCCGGGGTGGAGGGAGTAGGCGGTTATTCCCAAGTGACGGAAACGATCGTGGAGGGCGCGGGCGTGCAGGATGGAGCCGAGTTTGGAGTGGGCGTAGCGTTTCCTGGTTGTGAAAGGGGGAGTTAGTATGGGGAGGTGGAGTTTATTGGGGGAGGTGGAGTTTATCGTGGGAGGTGGGGAAGGCTTTACCATGCTGCTAGGGTGCCGGTGACGTTTTCTAGATTTGGCGCAGTGGTATTTAGCGTCTTGGGAGCCATGCCTCCTGTGAGGGCTGCGACGGAGGATACGTTGACGATGCGGACGCGGGTTTTGGAGGGTGTTGATTGGGCTGTGGAGGTTAGGAGGGGGAGGAGGAGTTGGGTCAGGTAGAAGGGGGCGAGATGGTTGGTTTGCCATTGCGTTTCGAATCCGTCGGGGGTGAGTTTGTAGGGGGCTGCCATTAGCTGCGGCGGGGAGGTGTGTTAGTCCGTATTTATTTCATGATGAATGATGATATTTGATGGGTGATGGTAGAATGATGCTGCTTACGCCGGCGTTGTTGATGAGAATATCTAGGCGTGATTCCTTGGCCATGAATGAGTTTGCGGCATCCTTGACGCTCTGGAGGTCTTGCAGGTCCAATTTTAGTGGATGAAGGTCCAAGAGTTGCTTGTGCGAAGCCTTCATGTCATCGATAGCTTTGTGCACTCTGTCTGGAGAGCGTGCGGCTACGTAGACCCGGGCGCCATGGAGTGCGAGCTGTAACGTGGTCTCGAAGCCGATACCGGAATTGCCTATCCAAGTCAATTGACTATGAGCATGCAAACATCGATCGAATCTGGGTTTGAGCTCGGAAAGGAGGTTCGAACATACCTCCGGTGACAATAATAACGTAGCCCTTCAGGTCGGGAATATTACTAGCATAGAACGAGCCTGTTTTGCGTGGAGGCATGATAAGGTTTTGAAGTTCAAGAAGACGAGAAAGCTATTGACGTTGTCAGGTGGTAATGAAGACAAGATGAGAGGCAGATGTGGGTAAAATAAGATGTGGAGCGCAGAGTCCTTTATGTATCTTTACTGTTTCACAGGGTACTCGGCAGCTCTTGCATCCCGCAAACTGAGTGGATGGTCCCTATTTGATCGAGCATCAAAATGTCAGATTTTGGGAAAGAAGTACAACGAAAGCCCTTTGAATGGCTGGAAAGGGCTTAGCGGTCACGGCTTGGCAGTAGGAACGCTAATTTCTGACCTTTTTCGTGGCACTACGCCTCTTCCCCTTACCAAGCGACGTACACGACTTGTCAGAAACAAGCAAAGCATTCATGGATGATCTCCAGAGTAAACTTCTGTACAAGAAAAGCGATGCTGATGACTGGACAAAAGTGGATGACAAAGCACTGAGAAAGAAATTACAGAACAGGCTAGCCAAGAGGAAAAGCAGTTAGTCCGATTCATGTGCAGAACATTGTGTCGAGCTGAAAGACAGCCACAAGGAACGGGAGGGGGAAAAGCTAAGAGGACAAACGAGCCTGTACTACCTGGCCCGTCGTGGGATGGATCTCAAACCGCGGACCCAAAAATTACAGATGCGTTACCCATGAACACTGCGAGCGATAGCCTTACCACGAATAGTCCAGAAACGCCAGATGCGGGTATCGGCAGCATTAACGACGAGTCCCAGTCGTCCACCTCAGTGCCCGGCCTCTCCGAACACTATTTCATCAGCCTAACCCAATATTCGCTTCTGCGGGCCCTTATCCAGAACGCCACCTTTCTGTCACTGGATTTCTACTTCCTGATGGACGACCACTCTGTGTCCCCATGGACAGTGTCCAGTCCGTACCCAACTCTTTACCCTAACGACCTGAGCCCCACGAACGTTCAAATATGTACGCCCCATCATCCCTATCTCGACATCATTGCGCTACCCGCATTTCGGGACAACGTTCTTCTTGCATGTTTGGACGAAGACGTAGAGGATCAACTATGCCACGACTTGCACATCGGCTCGTTCACTGTCTGGGGCTCGCAGCCGTGGAGTGCCTTTGGTATGTCATGTCCCTTCCTCCGTGTGCTTGAGCGGGCTGATGACATGTCTGCATAGCGTGGGAGGTGGGTCAAGAATTCGCGACGAGCTGGTGGTGGCTGCTGGATGATGGCTTGATCCGAGCAACCAACTTCTGGAGAGGTGAGAGGGGAGAGTCACCGCTCGTATTGCCTGACTCCAGTAAGTGTATCATCGAAGAGCTCTTTTGATTGTAATGTTCCACCCCAGCCTGACGTGCTGTGGCACCAATGCCAATGGACTGCCAATCTTGATCAGCATGCATGCACCTCACATGTCTTAGCAATCTTCGCATGTCATTTTTGTGAGAATGACACAGTAACATTATGTTCCCATAGCCCTGATCAGCAGTAGAGTGAGCACTCGTCAGACGGAAGGGCCATCGTCATGTTGAAAGCAGCAGCGCCTTAGCGGCGCAGAAGCTCCTTGCACACCATATAGCATCAAGACCCTTGTTACGTCCTAAGGACGAACGCATCGAGGTTGAGCGGTCTGCATTCACAATGGCGATGGGCGTCATGTTGTATACACCTGCTGAGCACCCTTTGGATTGTTAAAGTAGTTTTAGACTGGCCCGGGTCAGCCTCGGCTGATTACAAATCGTGGTCTTGGCAGACATTATCTTAGAAGAGATTTTCCTTTCCTTGTCTGCTCATTATATCATTCAACAACTAAGAGAGGGGTAGCCTTGCAACATGTCGCCGTCTCCTCAACGCTCTCTAACATCTGGTATGGGTAAGAATCCCGTTTGAGTCATCTCATACTACGTATAAGTACATTCTGAGAGCGTTGGCGATGACACTCATCATTTGACGTCCAATTCTACCGTTTCTACCCTTGCAGCCGGAGAGAAGATCAGCTCGCACTTTCCACCCTTCGGCAGTACCAGGAAATGATCCGTCATCGTCATGCAGTCTTCGGTGGCCGTGGGCGAAAGCTCTATCTCGTAAGACCGGAGCAATGCCGCGGTGATCAATTTCAGTTCCATGATAGCCAAACCTTTGCCCAAACAGGCTCGAGGTCCTTTTGAAAATGGCATGAAGAACTCTTTCATCTCGCTAGATACCACGTTCGGCTCCATCCAACGTGTTGGATCGAATTCGTTGGGACAAGGAAAGGCAGTTGGATCACGTTGAGTGGTATAGCACTGCATCGAGACGACAGTCTGATGACATTAGTGTTCTGCACGAGTCGCTTGGTAGGGCACTCCACCTTCTCGGGAATGTAGTATCCATCTAGCACCTTCCCACCGATTGGTGTCTCTCGCTGAAGACTTGCTGGAGCTGCTGGGTGCAGACGCAGAGCCTCATTGATCACTGCAGCAAGCACGGGCAGGTCGTCCAATTCTCGGAAGCGCGGCAGGGTTTTATCATTCGCAGGAAGGCACGCGACGAGTTCTTTGCGGAGCCGATCCTGCCATGCAGGGTTTCGTGCAAGCTCCCAGAACATGTACGTCAGAGTCGTGCTTGTGGTGTCTGGAGCCAGATTCAGTATTTGTAGAGGCAGACCAGCTCCGGGAATGCCTACCAGTGCCAGCAAAAACTAGATTCGCGACTTCCATGTACGTTTCACGGTCTGTGAGAACAGACTCTCCCGTGTCGGGTTTCACTGACAAGACCTTGGTCAGGAGATCCCTCCGGCCCGAATCTCGACCATACTCCTTGACGTATTTCTCAAAAGCATCTTTCCCATACTAAAGGACATAATCAGCAAGCTCTACCATTTGGTCTGTCCGATACCAGGGTGTCCACCTGTGCCAGTCGCGGCCTTGACGCAAAAAAATATTGAACAGCGGAGATGGGCAGTCGGGAGAGGAGGATATAGAGCCATGGAAAGCTCGATTCAATCCCACTCAACAGAAAATGATTATCCATATCATGCAAGAATTGCGGTGGTTTATCTGCCAGGAGGCCTCCAAAATCTTGGCCCAGGAAAAGCTCGCCTATCGGACAGGGTCAGTCCTTTGTTCCACCCACCCACAGATTGAGAGTCAGTACCAACGATGTCGAACGCCGTCAGCCGGAAGAGGGCGAGCATGTCCAGCGACGGCTTGGAAAGGTCGTCTTGAACGCGGTTCAGTAACCTCTGGACGTGCTGGAGGATGAGCGGTTCTGCGTCGGACAGATTGGACTGCGCGAAAGCATGGCTGAGCAGCCTCCGTCGCCGACTATGCAGCGATTTGTCTCTGAGGCTGAAAATACCCAAGGGGGGCTGGCTCATGGTTTCGTAGATTGGTGCCTTTACAAAATGTGTCTGTTGGCCGTAGACCTCCTTGACGGATTCAATGTTGGAGAAGGACACCTCGTTTGGACCGACACGGACGGCGGACCCATACTGCTGGTGCAACTTGTGGAAGGTCAAGGTGCGATAGCCCGAGAGGTCAACTACGATCAGCCATCGGGAGGTGAGTTTGGCTAACAAAGGTCCGGGGATACGACGAAGTGGGGAGAAAAAGACGTTGTAGACAATCTGTTATTCATTTAAGCTGTCAATATTCTGTTCTCACGCACCGGAGGTAGAAGCAGGCGGACCTGGAATGCGACGGAAGCGACTAGGAGTATTCCAGCCCAAAAGGCAACAGTCGTGAGCGGAAGCGGAAGGGCCATTTTTCACGTCTTCGCGATGGAACACCTAAAGTGCACACAGTCCAGTTTGAGCAGGGAGGACTGAAAGCAAGAACAAGCCATTGCTTTCTCCAGGTCTTTAAAGGGATGGTTGAACTCTCCTACGCTGCTGTACCCCGCAGGAGACGGTGTTCTGCTTTTCGCCAGCCTAGAGGGTGTCCCCGTCCCTTCCCCTCTATACCGTACTTTACCCCACAGTCCGAGAGAGATGTCGCTATGTAAGCGAGCGCCTCAATGACTAATGATGCCAGCGTTGGATTTGTTTCGTCCCGACATTGTCGCCGCTCTTCAAGTTTCCACAGCAAATGGGATCGAGGCCAGAATTACCTACACCAGTGAAAAGTTCAGGCAAGCCTTTCAACCTCTATCCGTGACACTGGAACCTTGCCAACATTAGGCCGCCGATCGTCTTACATAATCATCGGGACCCCATCTTTTCCTGGCTCAACGGAACCCCATCAGTGCCCATCAAACCTCCAGGTTGAAGTGGACACCCTGAAGGATTCACGATGATGACCATGCAGGGTCCTAGCAAACAGATCGTCATCAGCAAATATCAACAGCCGTGCTTCTACACTTGCCTCCGAACGCTTACGCTCGAGATATTGATCCCGAGTAACCTTCTCTGATACTGTCACTGTCAATATCGCTCTTGATCCTTTCCAAGTTTCAACCAATATGGGTATGTTAGACATACTCTGAACCCTCAGCTCTACATACATGCGACTGAATTACTAACGAGCACCAGGTCCAACTCCAGTGCACTTCTTCTCGCACGGCTCGACACGCATGCTCGACGCCGACACGGAAGCGGGCTCGTATTGGAAGAAGTGCGGCGACGAGGCACTCGCCAACGGCGTCAAGGGCATCGTCATCATGGGCGCGCACTGGGACTGTGTTGGCGACAGCATCGAAGTGGCCACCAACCCTTCCCCGAGCAAATCGCCCTGTCCATTCGTCCCACTCCCCACCTACCAAAACTGGACGCCCAACCCGGACCTCGCCACCGCCTCGCGCTGCATCGACATGCTCAGCGACGCCGGCTTCTCCGTCTCCGCCAATCCCACCTTCCAATGGATCCACGACACCTACCTGGTCCTGATCCGCATGTTCCCCGACGCGTCTACCTGCCCACCCACCACCATCGTCAGCATGAATTCCCGCTTTGACCCACACTTCCACATCAAGATCGGCGCCACCCTGCGCCCCTTGCGCAACGAGAACTACCTCCTCATCGGCACCGGCGGCGCCGTCCACAACCTTTACCGCAATCGCTGGGACGACATGCTAAAGTACCGCGAGAGTCTGGGCCAGGAGGTCCCACCGCAGGCCTGGGCGTTGGATTTCCGCCAGGCGACCGAGGATGCGATTACGAAGAACTCGGGACCGCGCTTGAGGGCAGCGGTCGCGAGGTTGATGAAACATCCCCGGTATAGAGATGCGCAGGCCACGGACGACCACTTCATGCCGGCGCTGTTCTGTGCTGGGGCTGCAGGTGGTTGGGAGGATGTGGGGTCCGAAAATGTGCTGGGGGCTGAGACGTGGGAGTTGACGAACATGTGTAATTCGCAGTTCACCATGGGGAACTATGTCGCAGCAGAGCGTATTATTGCTGCGTGAGGATTAGGTGGCTGTGCGTCACGGCTTTTTTTTGTGAGGGGGTGTAAACTCGTTTTCGACGTCAGGAATTGATAGCTTTCGGCTCTTCAATCGCACTCACTGCTTGACATGATCATCATCGTCCATGAGTAGGGAATTTCGTAGTAGAATAACTTCGACAAAGTTTTCGTGACGGCACATCTCTACCTATCATATCAGTATGGGCATCGTGTTTGTCACGAAAAGGGGTGCTCTGTGAGGTGAATAATGGCGACATATCTTTTAGATACAGGAGCAAATGGAGCATATATCAGGCAAATGCGAAGTCACGTCCGGAGTCACGTGACTGCGCCAAGACATGCAGAGAAAGCTTGTGGGAGAAAACCCTGACAGTGGTTGATAAGGAGGAAATTACTTGGCGTCCCCGTTATAGTTATATAATAAGGCCTTGGCTAGTAGTATTACCTATTATATTTATTTAGATTATTTATAGTAGTATATATATATAAATTTAGAGTTTAATTAATATTAATTATTATTATTTCTAAGTATATAAGTTTACTTTTAAAATAGTATATTTAGTATTAATTAATTAATCCCCTTTTCTAGTAACTATAATATAATTAGTAAGTTATAATCTTTTAAATATTTAAAGTAAGTCTTCTTCCCTCTAGGAAGATTATATTATTATAGAAGTTTCTACCTATTTAGTATATTAATAATAGCTATATTTTATACCTCTTTTATTTATATACTTTATATAGATATATTAATATTATTCTTATAAGTTAAAAGAACTATTTATATACTTAAGTTAAATTATTTATATTAATAATATAAGGAAAAATTATTATTATTTATACTATTTTATTATATAGAAAAATTATTCCCTAATATTAAAAAGGGATAATCTACTAGTTATCTAAAATTAAGAAAGACTTAGGGATAGCCTAAATACCTATAAATTAGGGAGTTATTACTACTATTAAATTATAAGGAATTATTAACTAGATAGCTATTATATAAATTATTCCTATTATTAGTTAATTATTATCTACTTTTCTTAATACTTAGTAGTATAGATATATATAATAGAACCCCTCTTCTTAGCCTAATTTACCCTTATTAGAGAAGTATTTAGAGATAATACTCTATTAATAATAACTATTAAGGGATTATATAGTTAAATATATCCCTATATTATTTTATATACTTATTATAAGTTTAAAAAAATAGTTTTAATATTAATAGTAAAGTCTATTAATTAGTTTTTAAAGTACTTAGAAAGCGCTTTCTCTAGCTAGAGAAATAAAAAGTTATAACTCTTAAAGAGTTACTAGAATTTTAAATAGCTAGCCTAGTATTATTATTATTAGGGTTAGAGGTAGTAATACCTATATTAGCTAATATAATAATACTATTAGGAATAAGGACGCTATTTAATAATATAAGTAATATAATTAGATAGCTCTATATATTAGAAGAGGAGCTCCTTAGAGACCTTAATATCCTTATATAACTTAAGAGGTTTAATATAAGGCTTTAAGGGAAGGCTATTAACTAATTAGCTTATATATTAAAGGTAGCTAAGATCCTTAGTAAAGAAGGAATTAATTATAGAAATAAGGAAGATAAGGAGATAGTTATTACCTTACTTAAAGAAGAATTCCTTAGAGAGGCTTAAAATATTAGGTTTAATATTAATATAATAGACTAAATTAAGGCGCTTTATTAGACTTATAATAAGAGCCTAGAGGCTTATTTTAAGTATATAAAATAACTCTTAAAGATAATAAGAGGTAGAGATTAAGTAGAAGAGATAACCTCTAATATATTAAGTGTACTAGAAAAGTATTAACTTACTAATATAATTTATAAATAGATCTCTAGCCTTATAAATTAGGATTTATAACTTAGAATATTAGAATATAAGTTAGAAATAAATAGATTATTATATAAAGTATTTAAGAAAGCTTAGGTATATATAAAAATCCTATTTATACTTAAAGATTTTATAGAAAAGAACTATTAGTAATATAAGCTAAAGAAATTTAGAGTATTTTATATAATAGTAGTAGTAAATAATAATAATATAATTTAAGTATTTATATTTATAATAACTAGGCCTTAATATTAGGATTAAAATAGAATTTTATAGGATATAATATTTTACCCTTAGAATAATAACTACTTAGGCTAATTAATAGTAAACTTAAATATATACTTTAGATAAGATAAAGGTAATTATAATATAGCTAGAGTTCCTCTTAAAGTATATAATAACTTATAGCTAATAGTAGCCCCCTTAAAGTAGATAGTAGCGCCGCTAGTAGTAGATACTAGAAATAGCCTTAGGTTAAATTCTTAGTTTAATCCCTAGTTATTATTAGGGTAGTAACCCCTATAAAACTATAAGACTAGGAATAGATATAGCTTATAAGATTTATATAGAAACCCTAGATAATAGGATAAAAATTAAAGGCCGCTTATAAGACTAAGAAATAATTTTCCGTGAGGTAGTAGGCTAATATAAATAAGAGATATCTACCTAGAGTTTATTCCTAATAAATTATATAATTAAAAGATATTAATAAACTTATAAGTAAATAGCTTAAAGTTATAAGAACTTTAGAAGTATAGTAATAAAAAGTTATATTTAAAATATAATAAACTTAAATATATTAGTCTAGAGTATATAAATCCCCCTCTATTAAGGGAGGAATAGTACTAGATTAAAAGGGAATTAAAAGACTATTAGGTAAAGTAGAAGGCTTATAAAGAAATAAAGGAGGTATAAGCTAATCTATTCTATCTCCCTACCTAGTATCTTATATAATGAAATATATAATAAAGTTATAATATTAATAATAGGTCTTATTAAGAAGTTATAAGGTAGATATTATTAGTATAAAATAATATTATTTTATACCTTATCTTATTAGGAAAAGTACTAGAAGTTCTAGACCTAAGGATTAAAAAACTAGAAGAAGAGGGGAATTCTTAGATACCCTATTATAATTTAGTATTTAAAGATATTAAGCTAATAAGTTACGTAGTAAATTTAAATACCTTAATACTTAAATAGTTTAATAATAATACTCTTAGAGTATATAATACTTAGTTAGGTATAAAGAGAAGGAAGAATAATAAGCTTAAAGAAGAAGGGTTACTACTACTAGTAATTAAGGAGAAAACTTAGAGAAAGAGAACTCCTATTAAAAAGATAAGAGTTAAGAAAGAAATATTAATAGTTTATAAGTTAATTAGAAAACCCTAACTAGATATTAATTAGATATTAATAAATATAATAATATTATTACTAATAATTTATATATTATAGATCTTACTATTCTTTAAAGAAGAGTTATAAAGACTTAGTTAGGCCCCTAAGAAAAAGGGGAAGAAGAAAATATTTAAAGACCTAGATATTAATATTAGGGTAATAAAAATATCTATAATATAATATATTAATAAAAAGAGTAGGTTTATACTCCTAGGGAATAAAAGTATAGGTTTATATTACGCGCTATTAAAGACTTTATAATAATAATTTTATAAGATTATATATAAGGAGATAATAGTATAAGTTATAAATATAATTATTTAGAAGATAGGTAGAAAAAGAATATTTATTCTTATATAACGCGCTAAGGTAGATTAAGGATCTAATATAATTATTATAAACCTATAATTAATATTAATTATAAATTTATCTATCTATTCTATCTTAGAGTTTAGAAGTAAAAGGACTATTATATTAGTAGTAAATAGTAAAGATAGTAAACTTAGATATTAGATACTTTTCTAGCTTAGTATAACTAGAATTAAGAGGGAGTAATAGGTATTTATCTCCTTTATAAATAATCCTAGTATTAATATCTTACTTAGGCTCCCTTAGCTTTAGTTAGTAGATATTAAGATAGGTATTATAAAGGGTAAGTTAGATCTAGGTAATATAAAGAAGTATAAGATAGTAAAAAGGATTTATCCTATTAAAATTAAGACTATCCTAATAATAATAGAGATTATCCTAGAAAAGTATTAGCCTTTAAAGTTAATAATAAAAGATATTATTAAAGGTAATAAGATTATTAATTTATATACTTCTAGTAATAACTTAGAGAGTCTCTTAGAAGAGTCTAGTAATAAGAGTAATAATAAAGATTTTAAATTAGAATCTAATAATAGAGTTAAAAAGTTAGGAAATTAGAGCGTCTCTAGAATAATATTAAAACTCTAAGAAATAAGGAAGGAAGCGGATCTACTTATACCTCCCCTTAGATATTAAAGCCTTAAGAGGAATACTTTAATAAGTATATAAATAAAGATAAAGTATATAATAGCTTTTAAGTCTATTATATAAATATTAAAATATAGATAGTATTTTAAGAAATATTAAAATATAAATATATCTCCTAGGATATAAAGTATATATATTTACTCTATTAAGATAAGGATAAGTATATAGAGAGGTATAAAGTTACCCTTATAACTTATAATAATATAGTTTTATATAATAATAAGGGGAATTTAAAGTTCTTTATAAGTTAATAGGTAATCTATCAGCCTATTAATTATATAGAAAGTTTTAAATTACTCCTTAAATAGGTAAGAGATAAAGGAATTATATTTAGAGAAGTAATCCTTAGTAATAATATTAAGTTATAACTATTATAACTATTCTAGATATATAGGGATATTAGAGCTAAGGAGGTTAAGGAGATCCTAGTAACTAATTTAATAGTATATAAGATTATACCTTATAATAGATTAAAGCTATATAAGGCTCTTTAAAAATATTTTATTAATAATAAAGAATAGTAGTTATAAAAGATAGTAGAGTAAGGTATAAAAGTAGGTTATTATAAGAGGTATATAATAATAAATAAAAGGGTATCTTAATAGAATACTAGAGCTATCCTAATTAATAAGGAGGGAAAGTCTAAACTACGCCTAATATTTAATTATTATTTTATATATAAGGATCTAGTAGGATCTTATATAGAATTAGTAGTAAAAGTTTATAATTTATTAGGATTACTTACATATACTATATTCTTTTAAGTAGATATTAAGTATAAATACTAGGTGATATTTATATACCTAGAAGATAGATATTACCTTATATTTAGTTTCCTAGAGATTAACTAATTATAACTAATAAAGATACCTTAGAGGATAAGAACTTTATTATTTATATTTATAGAATTAATAAATATTACCCTTAAGCCTATTCTATTACCTAGTCTAGAGCTATTACTATTATAAAGTAATAGGTTATATAAGTAATTAAAGGTAGTATTTTATATTAATAATATCTTTAATACTTATAACTTATAAGAGAGGTAGTTTAGATTTCTCTAGGATTACTTCTTCCTAAGAATATTATAGTCTTAATTAAAGCTCTTATTTTCTAAACTTCTATTAGGAATAATTAAGGTTAAGGCCTTAGGTAAGATATGTAAGATTAGTAGATATATATAAATTAAGCTAGTGACTACTAAGAAGATAAAGAACTAGCTAAGACCTTAAGAGGTTAATAAAGTTCGCGGATTTCTAGGGATATATTAGTCTACTAGGAAATAGACTAAAGGATATACTAAGATAGTAAGGCCCCTTTTAAGATTAATAAGTAATATTAAATAGATATAAAGGGAGTTAAAAGAGCTCTTATTTTAATTAATAAGGAAATTATATACTATTACTAGAGTATTATTCTTATAAGATCTTATATTTAAGATTTATATATTTAGTAATATATTAGGTTTTAATAGAAGTTACTATATAAGGTAATTATAGAATAGTAAATAGAGGCTAATAGTATATAATTTATTTACCTTTAATAAATTAGGAAGGAATTATAATATATACTAAAGAGAGCTAAGAGCTATTATCTACTTTAGATAGAAATTCTCTTATATAATAAGGGCTAATAAACCCTTAATAATTTAGATAGATTATAAACTATTAGTAGGCTTTATAAATACTAAGTTTTATAAGGATATCTTTACTAAGTAGGTTATAAAGCTTAGATAGCTATATATATAACTTAAATATATTTAAGGGAAGGAGAATATAATTATTAATAGCCTTTCTTAAGTAATTTTTAATAATATAGATTATAAGATAGATAATCTTATAAGGCATTTATTAAAGGAAGTAGAGAAGTATTAAGATAATAAGGTATAGTTCTAGAAATCTAGAAAGGGTAGTTATACTTATATACTAAAGTAACTTAGTAAGGAGGATTATATAAAGAGAATTTAGAAGTAAGGAGAGGAGGTAGTTATTTAGACTATTAGGTAGATAATAATTACTATTATTAATATAGAGGTAGGGCTATCTATCCTTATAATACTAGTTATAGTTAATAGGGAAATACTAGATACTCTACCTTAAGAATTTATTATTTTATTCTTAAAGGACTATCTTATATTATATAAGGTAGATTATAAGAATAATAATTAATATATAGATATATATTACTTCTATACTTAGTAGGAGAAACTAAAAAATCTAAATAAGTAAGAGATAAGTACCTTTAAAAAGAAGGCTTTCTAATTTATATTTAATAGTTATATAAATTAATTAATATATAAGTTTTAAGATTAAAGAACTATATATATTATAAAGGGAGAGGTAAGTACTCTATTATAAGACATTTATAATAGGAGTAGATATTTCTTTATAAAAATTATTATAAATAAAATCTATAATATTATTTATTAGCCTAATATAGTAAAGGATATTATATAATATATTAAAGGGTATCTATTATATATAAAATAGGTAAATATAACTAGAATAGTACTACTATTATTAATCTAGATTATAAAGCTATTCTAGCTATTAGGAATAGATTATATTAGACTATTTATTACCCTAGAGGGTAAATAAAAGTATATCTTAAATATTATAAATTACTTCTTAAGAGTAATATTTCTAAAGGTAATAGATTTTATTAATATAATTACTATTATAAGAGTAATTACTAGATACCTTATAAGGGTACTAGTCTCTAATACTATTTATTTTAATAATAGGACCTACTTCCTTAATAAGGAAATATCTAGATTCCTTAAGTCCTAGGGAATTATTATACTAGAAGCTTTAAGTAGAGTAAAATACTTAGTTAATATAATAGAAAAGTCTAATAATATCTTAATAAAGTATTTTAAGAAAAGGAGAGAAGATATTCCTAAAGAACCTTAGGATATATCTATTTAAATATTAATAATTAATATTAACTTAAGAACTATTAACTACCTAGGCTATTTACCCCTTAAGATTCTATATAGAATCTAAGTAATAGGAATATTTAAATAAGGTATATAAATTAGTAATTACCCTAAAAAGTTAGTAATACCTATGTTACGACCCGTCGTCTTCTAACTAGAAGGCTCCGGAGTCTAGGTGGATCTCGTAGAGAGGAGTGTCAAGGACTAGGGTAAATAGGCTTCGTACTAAACTAGTCTAATACAGGTGGAGTATTATATTTAGTATCTAGGAGATATCTAGGTTAATAATATAAGTTAAGTATAAAGCTCCTATCTAAGCTGGAACGCACGCTTTCTATATAGATATATAAGATCCTGCTAAGAGGTATAGTTCGGTAGATCGCTCTATAGGATCTACACGTAGGTCCTATAGTTTAGTAGGCTGACCTATCTAATCCACCTGTAGGTTAAGTCTCTCCTCGGACTGATCCACCTGACTGTGACGAGAAGTACCTGCGCTAGGTATAATATAAGGACCGCTGGTCCATACTCGTAATATTAGCTCCCCCTCTAAGAATTATTATCCCGATAATCCTAACTTCTATAATGCCTACTAATAGGTATAAACTATCAAGCTCTTTCCGTCGTTATCAGCTATTATCGTCAATCGCGCCGGTAGCTCTAATACGTGTCTGCAAAAACTATAAAAAGGCGAGGCGCCCTAAGAAGTATAAAGTAGGAGGTTTATCTAATCGCTGCGTAGAATGCGCCCGACTAGGTTATAGCTGCGATCTCGCTCCTTTCTCTCCTACTCGTTAGGCTCGCGTTTAGAAACAGCGCGATGCTAAGCTAGCAGAGTGGAAGGCTTTCTAAAAGGAGGCCCAGGCTCGAATAGTTCGTCTTACTATAGAGCTAGAAATATTAGAGCGAGTTTAAAGAGAAATAGTTAAAGGGGAATTATAAAATATCGAGGAGGTCGAGGTTAATAAGTAAATAGCTGATCCTTCCCCTAACGACTTCCTCTTTAATATTTCTTCGGAATAGGTTGAAGTCCCTCTTGACTTTAACTAGTCTGGGTTTGCTGTTATTAGCGGAACTATTACAGGAGGCTCTAGTAGTTCTTAAGGTTCTTGATTAGTTCCCAGGTACTTTCCGAATCTTTATACCCTTTCTATTTCACCAGGTACTTCTAACTCTTATATGCTAGAATTCTTTCGGCTTTAAATTCGTTTTCTTCTTCTATATAGTAGTAGAAGGTTTCCTGTAAAGGTGTATTAGGGTCTACTAGTTCTAATATTAAGATATAGAATACTAGGTAGATCTTAGCGTCGGTTAGAAGCTGTAACTTATAGTTAATAGGTCCTTTATTTCTAATAACTAAAAATGGTCCGACTTTAATATAGTCCAGTTTCCTACTTAGTCTTATACCTTTTAAATTCTTTATAAGGAGGTATACTTTATCCCCCTTCTTTAGCTAAGGACCTAATTTTCTTTTCTTATTTACTAGCTTCTCCGTAGTAATATTAGCCTCGCTAATCGTGTGCTATATATCTCTATACAGGCTTTTTATATTAGAAGTTAACACTAAGGCTTTTTCGGCGTCCGGTCCTTGTCGAGGATCTAGGAATAAGTTAGCATATCGACTGTAGTTTGTAAAGAACGGTGACAGCCTTATTATATCTAATCTTTTGTCGTTATATACTAATTAAGCTATTAGGAGTAACGTAACCCAATTATTTTATCTCTTATTAACGTAGTACCTAAGGTATACTTCTATTATCTAGTTAGTACGTTCAGTCTATCTATCCGTTTAAGGGTAGTAGGCTATTAATATTCGTAGTTTAGTTCTAATTAACGCGACTAAAGTTTTCTAATAGTTTAATATAAAGAGTTTATCTCTATCCGAAGTTATTAATTCTAGTATACTATAATCCCTAATTAGTCTATCTAATAAAATAAATCCAAGCTAACTAGCGTTATAGGATTCCTTATATAGGATTATAATAGCGTACTTGGTAAGTTTATCTACGATAACTATTATTAAATCGTACTTATTATTAGTTACCGGGTCGACTAACTAAGGTAACTTTACAACGAAGTCCATCGTGACGTCCTTTTATAGTATATCTAGAACTTCTGTAAACTGAATTTGTCTGTATTTAGTATGTCTTGCAGATTTATTCTACTAGTAGTATATATATTCCTTGATATATTGCTCGACTAACGCTCGCAGGTTTAGTACGGCGTATACTCTTTACATAAGTTCCAACGTTTTAGATACTCCTAGATATCCTAGCAGAGGATTATTATAGTGATCCCTAATTACTCCTTCTATTACCCTCGGTAGTAAGTACAGCTTCTACTTATATAGTAACAGGTCCCGGTTAGGCTGTTCTTTCCTAAGTTGTCCGGCTAGGTTGTTATTCTTATATACTTCCTTTAAATCGGGAATTATATGTGTCGTGACTCGTATAGTCGTAGCTAGATTCCTTACTAGTACTAACGATCCATCGTTTTCTTATTTTAAGATAGGCTGAGTCGTAATATCTTTTATCTATATATAGTTAGATCGTCTACTTAAAGCGTCTACTCGTCTATTATTTTTTCCTAGGGTATACTAAATTTTAAACTTGTATTGCCTAAGGAGTTTAGACTATTAAACTTGTCGTTAATTTAACTCTTTCGTGGTTATAAAACCTACTAGGTTTTTATAATCGGTGAAGATAGTAAGTTCCGAATAACTTTCAGCATATACTCTCTAATACTATAGAGAATAGACGACTACTAAAAGCTCCTTGTCGTGTATATTATAGTTCTATTCTACTGGAGACATCTTACGTGAGTAGTATACTACTAGATACTATTTGCCGTCTTTCTATTAATAGAGGCATGCTCTAATCGTAAGATCTAAAGCATCTGTCTTAATATATACTAGTTCTCCATTTCGAAATATATAGAGTACTAGAGGATCTATATAAGCTTACTTCAGTTCTTTAAATACTCTTTTCTAGTCAGTATCCCATCGAAATCCCGTGTCCTTTTTGGTGATTTCTATTAGTGGCAAGGCCTTCTTAGAGTAACCTTCTATGAAACGTCTGTTAAAGTTGGCGAATCCTAAGAATCCTTGTACTAATTTAATATTATGTGGTATAGGCCATTCTTATATAGCCTGAATCTTCTTAGGGCTTATACGAACGCCTTTAGTTATTACTATAAACCCTAAGAACTTAACTAAGGTCTTATAAAACTCGTATTTCTCTGGTTTTAGGAGGAGTCTAGCTTATAACAAGCATGTTAATACATCTTGCATATAAAGGATGTATTCCTCAAGAGTTTTAGAGTAAATTAATATGTCGTCGAGGTATACGATCGCTATAAGATCTAAATAAGCTTGTATAACATTATTAACTAATGCCTAGCAGGTTACTAGTACGTTAGTAAGACTAAACGGTATAACTAGGTACTCGTAATATCTATATCGAGTCCTGAATACTATTTTCTATTCGTTACCTTCTTTTATTCGAATTAAGTTATACGCTCCTCGAAGATCTAACTTTATAAAGATCTTTGCTTTAGCTAGCCGGTCCTACAGCTCGCTAATATTTAGTAGCGGGTAACGATTCTTAATCGTTATATCGTTTAACTTTTAATAGTCTACGTATAGTCGTAGTAACCCGTCTTTCTTCTTTATAAAGAGTATCGGATATCCTACTAGTAATTTAGATTCTCGAATAAATCCCTTTTTTAGGTTCTTATTAAGGTACCCGCGTAGTACTATAAGTTCCTTTTCAGATAACGTATAGATAGGTCTAAACGTTAGTTCCTTCCCTAGTTCAAGTTCAATCTTATAATCCCAAGGTTAGTATTTAGGCAGAGCTTTTACTATTATCTCTTCTATAAAGAGGCGTTTCCATCTTTAATACTCTTATAGGATATTAGGAGTACTATTAGTTACTCTAAGAACTCTAACTTATTAACCTGGCGGACCGCTACTAGTATCTATTAAGTCGGATCCTTATATTTTAAGGTCATCCTTATTCGAAATTAAGGTAATATATACCTTAACCGTTCTTCGGTTCGATTTCTTATCCACCGTCGTCTACTATCGACGTGTAGGTTAGAATCTAGTAATATCACCAGTTCGCTTAAACTTAAGTACTTTTCTTCTCCAGTTAATTACTAGGTTATGCTTTTCTAACTAAGGCATGCCTAATATGATATAATAGGTGGCTATCCTTATAATATCGAAGGACATTTCCTTATAGTATCGTTGAATTACAAATAGTAGCGAGGTTATCTCCTCGTCTACACTTCCTTTTAATAGCGTTGACCCGTCGGCCATTCGTAAGTTATATAGATCCTTCTTTCTCCGCGTTAGTAGGCCCACTAACCGTACTAGTGCTTCGGAGATAAAGTTTCTAGATACCCCGGAATCTATTATTACTATAGTCCGCTAACTATCTATTTTAACCGGTACGTTTATATACGTTACGTAGTTTATTAAATATAGCTAATATATTTTTAGGGTAAGGACATTAATCTCCTTATACTTCCCCTTAGTATAAGTGATTACTCTTTTCCCGAAAAGGATAGGAATCCGGTAGTTCTTTTTATATACATGTACTTTCTGTAATTGTCGTGGAAATAGGTATATTAATTATCTAAGTGGTACTCTAACGTGTACTCGTTATGCTTAAGGTACTTATAAAGACTGTTATACTATCTTTAGTTATAGTTCGGAAACTACTTCCTTGATCTTTTAGTTACTAAATACTAATAATAACTTATATTATTATAGCTTAACTAAATCTTTCTACACGTTTAGATCCTAATAGATTTCCCTAAGTTTATCTTCGCTTAGTAGTAAACTATATATATTTCGTCGGCGTAGGCTAACTAGTATATTACTCCATATTATAGATATACTAAGTCGTTCCTAAACTCCTTTTATAGAAGTCCTCCTACTACTTTTTCTTGGTAGAACTCTACCCGTTCCTCGAGTTTTATCTGTGGATCTTTTGACGTGGAAGCTCGAGATACTACTCTATCACCTTCTTTCTTAGAAGTCTGGCTGAGGTTTTCCTAGTCGGAATCATCCTCGCTTTCTCGGCTTTATTCGGGTTTTCCCTTCTAAATATAACCACTATTATATTCGTTATTAGAGTCTAATTCCTTAAGTTACTTGTAAATATCCGCTAGCCTTTATTTAATCTTTACGATATTCTTTTATTTCTTAGCTATTTCTTCGCGTAATTCTTCTTCTCTAGATTATAGTTCTCTATTAATGGGAGGATTGACGAGGGCTAGTAAATTATCTATAATTACGTCTAGCTCGGTGTCGTCGTACTCCGTTTCTTGTTAATCCCTTAGAGGTTCAGTCTTCCTAACTGGAACTCTTTCTAATATGTTCAACTGAGGTCGTTTCACCATGTTTTTTAACCTGTAGTCTCTAGCGATGTGGCCCGGTTTGCCACAGCCATAGTAATTTATTACTTTCTTACCCCCTTGCTGTTTCTTACCTCTAAACGGTTTCTTTTTCTCGGTGAAGTCTAACTCTATTAGCATCGGACCGTAAGGATCGCGTGAGAATCGTTTCTTCCTATAACTTCCTCCGGAATAGAGTCCTATATAACCGAGT
>JAABUV010001963.1_pt1 | contig 28858 bp, 1 predicted proteins | sample 5559971 | NCBI WGS metagenome assembly JAABUV01 (sample SAMN10711881, study PRJNA513362) | rock metagenome | isolation source: Antarctica rocks | place: Antarctica: Victoria Land, Knobhead nord | collected 2015-12-19
CCGGTAGAGATAGAAAAGAGAAAGGGGCTAGGCCCTAGATAAGGAAAAGAAGTTTTACTTATAAACGAAACTTTAGTGTAATAGGTAGTAAACCCGACCCCTCTACTACCTCCCTAGTAGTAGGCCTACTAGGGGGGGGAGGGAAGGAGCTATAAATAGTTAAGAGAACCGTAATTATTAGGTAGAGTTTTTATCCCTATAGTAGGGTTTCTCCCCGAATAATATATACGTAATACGTACCCCTAAATAGCCTACCCTTATTAGCTTTTTAGCTAGTATAGGAGTATAATTAATTAATTAATTAATTAATTAATCTACTACCTATTATATACTACTACTTAGCTAGATTACTTTTATAAATATATACCCCCTACTTATATTAATACTATTATATATACTATTCTTAGCTTAAAGTATATAAATTTATTATTATTTATATTAGGTTAAAGAGTAAAGGAGCTTATTTAAGCTATCTAAGTATTATATTACCTAGGTATAAAAGATTTAGATCTACTATTCCTAAAGATAATTATAATTAGTAATTAAAGTATAAGGAAGAGTTCTCTTATTAAAGGAATAAGTAAAATTAAAGTTCTATAAAGTATAAGTATATATACTTAGTACCTACTAGAGATTAATCTAATAGAGGATATTAATTTAAAAGGCTAATAGAGTTATAAAGTCTTCCTTTATATTAAGTATATCTATTAGAGTAGCCTAAAAGAAAATATAATAAAGGCTTAGCCTTTAAGTCTTTAAGTAGATATAAATAGTAAGGATTATCCTTTTATATATATTACCTTAAAGGATAATATAATAGACGCCCTAGTATATACTTAACTAGTAATACTTAATCTAAGTAGCTCTTATAAAAAGTATAAGCTAGGAAACTATCTTACAGATTATATATATTAGGTTAAATTCTTATTAAATATTATCTATCTTAATATCTCTAGTCCTAGCCTCTTAAATTTATCTTTTTTTAATCTACTAGGTATTATTAATATATTTAAAGTCTTAAATAAAGCCTATCTTATAAATCTTATTTAGAACTTAGTTAAGGAGTATATTAAAGCTTTAGATTATATTAATCTTTTTATACTTATTATAACCTATAATATAACTAATTCTAGTACCTTTAAATTAATCTAAGAAATAAAGGTAGAACTAAGGGCTATTAATTACTTAATTAACTCTAATTAGATAGTAAGAGATAATATACTTAATTAATAGGCTTAGTTTCTTAGTAGTAAAGCCTTTTAGCTTAATTTCAAAGTCTCTCCTTCCTCTTATTACCTATCTATCTATTCTTAATAAGAGAAGACTAATACCTCTAGCTTCTTAAGAAATTATTTTCTAAAACTACTCTACCTATAATATATTAATTAACCTTACTAATTAGTAATAATAGCTAAGTATATACTACTTAATAAATTTAGGTTCCTTTTATAAGAGAAGTAAGTAGAAGTTAATATTAGCCTTATAATTTACCCTAAGACTAATAATATCTAATAACCTTACTATTAAATAATAAAGATATCTTTAACTAGAATATAGCTCTTATTATTATTAACCTTAATTTAATATACTATAATAGCTACTTTAAAGCTAAAATAACCTTCCCTATTAATTACCCTTACTTACTATTAACTTTCTAGTTTAACTACCTAGTCTACTATTTAAATATCTACTTAGATAGTAAGCTTTATATCTCTATCCTCTATATTCTAGGTAATAATAAGATATCTAGTAAATCTATTAGTAAGTACTAGTCTTTAGCTTAACGCGCTAAGTCTATACTTATTAGTATATTATAATAGCTACTTTAAAGCTAAAATAATATTCCCTAGTAATTACCCCTACTTACTATCTACTTCTTAGGTTAAGTACCTAGTCTACTATCTAAATATCTACTTAGATAATAAGCTTTATATCTTTATCCTTTATACTCTAGGTAATATTAAGATATCTAGTAATTTTACTAGCGAGCGCTAGTCCTTAACTTAACGCGCTAAGTCCGTCCTTATTAGTATTATCTTACTAGGGGGTTTTAGACTTTTCTATAATAAGGAAAGGAATAAGGGGAGGGATAATAAAGAATAAGAAGATAAGAAAGGGATAGAATAAGTAAGAGGTATAGAAGGATTAGGAGGAATAGAAGTAGTAGAAGGGATAGAAGGGATAAAGGGGATAGAAGGGATAGAAGGGATAAAAGATATTAATAAATAAAGGTTTATATAATAAAATAATAGGAATATATTATTATAAAGTATATATACTAATTTTAATACTAGATTAATAAAAAGTAGCTTTATAAGAGAAGATAGCTAGGATTATATAATTAACTCCTATATATTAAGTATAAAATAATATTAATACTATTATAAATACCTAATTATTATAATTATTAAGTAGAATATAAAATATATCTATAAATATTCTCTAGTTCTCTATTAGGATACTTATAAAAGAGGATTTAAGTAACTAATAATAGTAATATAAATATCTACTACTATTAAGTATATATATCTAGGACTTAGCGTAGGCTTAGATATATAAATATTATATTAATAACGCGTATATATATTATAAGATAATAATTAAATTATAATAACTATTATACTAACGCGATTAATAGTATTTATCCCTATATCTTATATACCTCTATCTCTAAGTTATATAAAATAATATTATAATAAGAGGAAAATATCTTCCTAATAGTAATATAATATATATAAAAGAATAGTACTTTAAATTATATAAAAGGAACGCTAGCTCTACTATTAAGTACTTATCCTACTACAATTAATCTAGGTATATAAGTTTAATTCCTATTTAATTCTTAATTTTCCTATATAAGAGGATAATATTATATAAGGTATCTAGTTTTAAAGTAGTATATATATATCCTATATATATACCTATATTAATAATAATTATAAAAATATCTAATTTATATATAAATATATTAAATTAAATATATATAATATAGAGGCCTAGTTATCTACTAATATAATACTAGGATAGGAGTTTCTCTTACTTATTTTTAATATTTTAAAGCCTTAATATCTACCTATATAAGTAATTAGGAGTTTAAAAGTAATAAATTTAGAAGGGATATTAAATAGTAGATATTAATAGTAATCTATTATAAGAGTAATATTTAACTAATTTAAGAAATAAACCCCCTTATTATTATAAGAATACTATTATATCCTCCTTATAAAATCTTAAAAGTATAGATATTATAGTTAATAAGTATTAAGGTTAATTCTTTTAAAGAAGTTTAATATTTCTTTTTAGGAATAAAATAGTCTAAACTCCCTACTACTTAATAATATTAAATATTCTTTACCTATAAATATAGATATAAGTATAATATTATATAAATATTATAATAGATTTAAGAGGGGAGGGAGAGAAGATATTATATAGTATTATATTAGGTCTCTACCTATAACTTACTAATATATTCTATATTATTACCCCCTTATAATAGTATTATAAGTAGAGGTAATATTAATACTTTTATTAAGTAATTTTTCTTTCCTACTAGGTATTTTATAGGCCTTAACCTTATTATCTTGCTAAAATTAATAGGTAGTTATAAAGGCGTAGCTACGCCTACCTTTATAACTCAATTTTATAAAGTAATATCTTTACTATCTAGCTTATAGTAGTAATTATAAATTATAAGATACTAGCTAGTAGGATTTAAATAGTAAGGTTATAAGTATTTCTAAGCCTTAATAAGTAGTAGCTCTTCTTATTCCTTTATATTAATAACCGGCGTACCCTTAGAAAAAGTCCCCCTTATATTAATAATAGGTATTTTACCCTTGAAAGAAGCTTACTTAGTAATTTTATTAGGGGCTATTACCTTTAGAGCTATATTCCTAGTAGGATTTTTATAATAGGTAGGCGTCTTTCTACCTATCTTTAGAGTAGACTTTAGGGTAGGCCCTAGGGGGGTAAGAGGTTCTTCTATATTAATAGGGTATTATTAAGGAGGGAATTTAATATTTAAGTACTAACTCTACGTATATATACTCTTAAGTTAGCTCTAGGCGTATTAATTTATAACCTTATAATTACCTATTTAAGCTAGGTATAAGATAGGAATATAGTCTCTTAGAGTAATATAGGTTTTATATCTACTTAGAGTAGTTTTTTATTAGGGGAGTAGGTAACTTTTATATTAATAGTTCTAATCCCGTATAGAAGCTAACCTATTAAGGCTTTATACTTAGATTATCCTACTCTAGAGAGGCTAGCTTATCTAATTAAATTAAATATACCTAATATAGTTTATAATCTAATTATATACTAGCGTTTAATAAATATATTTAATATTTATTAAACCCTATTATACTTAACCTTTATCCCCTAAGTAGATAGTTATAAATAGTAAGCTTAAAATAGGATATCTATCTAGATCTCCCTATTAATATAATATATATTAAAGCTAAACTATAATTAATTTATTATAATAAAAAGGGGTAATAAGGATATATATATATAAATATTATAGGGAAGGGTTTAAGAATAGTAGTAGATTTAATAGATATATCCTATATTATAAGGTTTATATTTATAACTACCTACGGAAAATTCTATAAAGCTTACCCTTACCCCTTCCCTCCTCCTAATAATAGTAACTATTATAACTAGTTATAGAGAGTTAAGAGGATATTAAGGATATAAGAATTAATATTATAATAGAAACTAATAAAGACCTACTTACTCCTATTCTAGGAGATACTAATATCTATATAGGGACCTTATTATAAAGCCCGCCTAATATTAATATTATTAGGAGCGGGGAGGAAGAGGAGTTAATATACCCGTTACCTAACCTTACGCGTTTAGGCTAGTAGTTAATATCCTTATATATTTAAGTTAAGATATTTATAAAGGCTACTAGTTATTATATAGGTATAAGCTATAAACTTATAAAAGAGGATAAAGATCCTTTAAGGCTTAGCGAAGATTTCGATTATACTAATAAAGATAGAGGAGTATATTACCTATTCTTAAGTACGTACGACTATATATTTATATAATAGTTATATAAAGAAAAGGTAATTAAAGGTAGTATTAATAGGTTTTTCTATAATAGTATTAATAGAGATAAATAAAATAAATAAATCTTTAAGGTTATATCTAATATTAATAGTATAGAACTAAGAGAATATAATATTATCTATTAAGATATTATTAAGACCCTTAGATTCCTATTAAGGTATTACCTATTTAAGGAGGATATAGTATTTAAACTTATATACTAGTTTAATAGTAATAAAAGGCGTATATATATTAAGATATATACTAGTAACTAGTAGTAGGAGATATAAGAGAAGCTTCCTATTAAAGCTATTATAATACTACTATTAATTTCCTTAGATAAAATAGTATTTATATAGTATAAGAGTAATCTAGCTATATAGCTAGTCTATATTATTATAGGAAATTTAAAGGTATAAATACGCTAAGCTTAAAAGTAACTAGGATTAGTACTTCTAATATTTCTACCTATTATACCTAATAATAGTAATTATATTAAATCTAATATATAATATAAGTCTATATTAATTATCTTAAAATATAAGTATATAAGTAGTATATCTAGTATAAGCCTATAATATTAAAACCTTCTTAGTAATTTAAGATATTATAATTATAAGTCTTAAGATTTTATATATAGATTAGATGATATAATACTACTATCTAGTTATTATAAGCTTTATAATAGATTATAAAAAATAAGTATTAATTATTAATATTAAGAAGGGCTAATAGTATATAATTTATATAGTACTACTAGATTAATAATTAAACCTTAGCGCTAAGTAGCCCCCTTAAACCTACTCCTCTACCTATTCCTAAATCTAGTACTAGAAGGCTAAGGATATACTAGAAAATAATAATATATAAGTATATCTAATATAAAACTTCGCCTAGTTATATATAATAGTAGATATATATATAGGAATACTTATTAATATATTATACTAACTCTTAAAGGGCGCGGTTAACTATTTACTTAAATAGGTTAATCTTACTATTAAGGGTAGCGTACCTAGTACTAGGAAATTAAGGAGGTCTAAGGGGATATTAAAAAAGGTACTAGGGAAGGTATAATTAGATAAAAGATTTTATAATATTCCTCCCTTCCGCGACTTAAAGATTTTTAAGTATTATAGTACTATTATATAGTAGACGGGTAAGGACTAATAAGCTATTATATAATAACTTATACTAGTAATTACTCTACTATTTATAAACTTATATAGTTTAGAAATTAAATATACTTATATACTAGTAGACTTTATCCTAATTACTTAATACTATTTATATAATAATAAAATACTAGGATATCTTAAAGATATATTATACTAATTTAATAAATTTAAGCCCTATTTTAGCTAGTATAAGCTAGTTAATAAGGTAAACCTAGGTAGCTATTTTAATATATTAAAGCTCTATATAATAATATATTATATAAAGTAGATTTAGTAATTTAATATTATAAATAATTATAATAGTAAATATAGAGAGGTAGTATATTATTATCTAGTTAAGGCTTTCTTTAATTTAATTAAATTAATAAGTAAGAAAACTTTTAAGAATAACTTATATATTATACTACCCGCTACTTATAAATACTAGCTATAAAGGATAACCTATTTTAGTTTATAATAAGGCTATCTACCCTAAAAAGGGTAGACCTTATAACTAAGGTACTAACGCTTAGTTATAAAGTTAAATTATCGCGTTTTTAATATAAACCTAATAAGTAATAAATATAAATAGTTTTAACTATTAGACTAAATAATAGGGTCTAGTATATACTATTTATAGTATAATAGTATTTATAAGTAGAGGGCCTTATTAAGATACTAGCCGTCTTTATACGCTAATACTAAAAAGAGATAGATAGAAGGACTATAATTAATAAAAATATAGATAGAAGGGAATATAATTCTAAGTAAATAGATATATACTTTATCTACTTATATCTATTAATAAGATACTAGAAATTAGATAGGAAAGATTTAGAAGATATAGATAATCTTATTATTAATAATATAATATATATAATAAACTAGTATAATTAGGGAAAGTAGAGACGCGACTATATCCTAATATAGGAATTAAGGCCTACTAAGCTTTAGCTTCTTATAATAGTATTAGATATAAGGCGTTTAATTATAAAGGGTTAATTATTAAAGTATAGTAGAGCCCTTATAGATTTCCTAAGAATTTATGAAGGGGGGGCTTTATATAAGATTTATAGAATAGTAGAAGTAGAACTATAACTAATTAATATAGCTATTAATCTAAGGATACTTAGAGCGCGTTAACTTATCCCCTTAATAGGAATTATAAGGAGTATATATATTATATTAATATATATAGGAAAGGGTATAAGAAATAATAATATAGCTTATATTAATACTTATATTAACTAGGACTTATATAATATAATATATAACGAGAAATCTCTCTAATAGACTAGATAAGTAATAATATAAAAGGCTATTCTCTTTAAGCTAATAAAAGATAGTGAATTATTTACTAGATAGATAAAACTATAATCTAAGTATTTTTCTTTTCTTAACTACTAGATATAAGAAGGCTTAATATATAATATAATAATATCCTACTTTTTATTCTTCTTTATTAAGGATATAGAATATAGTACTCTATATTATAATACTAGAATAGCCCTAGTTATAAAATAATATAATAGATACTTTAAATATTATAATAGGGAAGTAGTATAATAATACTTAAATAATAATATATTTAATATTTATATTTTTAGGCTACCTAGAGGTAGGGATAAAATATAAGTAATAGACTTTCTATAATATATATATTACCGCGTATACTATATAGGTTTATTAATAAATAATACTATAATATTAATATATATATAACTATTTATCTAGCGTATATAAGATAGCTACCTAGACTAGACTTAGTAGGAATAAACCCTAGGGAGTTTAATAATATAGGATAGTCTACTAAGATTATAAAGGATATACTAGAAATTAATAAAACCGCTTATATACTTCTTCTTACTTAATTATAAAAGTAATTAGAATTTATAGGACTACTAGGTTAAAGATTAAATATAAAGAAGGTAAGAGATTACTTATAATCTAGGTTTATTAATATATATAAAGATTTTACTTATATATTTAATAATATCCCTAAATAGTAGAAGGATTAATACCTCCTCTTCCTTACCTAATAAAATAATTATAATTAGAGGAGATAAATAAGGGCTAAATAACGCCGTAGAGATAGTAGAGAAGATTATAAAATATTAAGTATTAAATTATCTAGGGATTTAGATAAGAGACTAGAATCTATATACTTAGTTAAGGAACTTAATTAATATACGGCTTTTATTCACTATACCTTATTATATATTAATAATAATATATATTAAAGTATAATATATATAACTTAGAATATTTAAAAGAGTAATATATATATAGAATTATTAGATATAAATAACCTTAACTTTAGAAAGTTTAAGGCCCTAATTAGGTCTAACCTAGGTTATAATAAGATAAAGGACGCTATTATTTACGCCTACCCTAGGTTACTAAATATTATTATTATTAATAAACGGGAATAGAGGGTAGTACTAGTAGAAATATATACTTAAGGTACTAAGCGCTTTACTTTTAATATATAAGGTTTAGTAGCTACTAGAAAATATATAATATATATTAGAATAAGTCCTATACCTAGTACTAATAAGTAGTTTTAACTAACTAGAGTCTAGATAGTATTTATAATAAGGCGCCCTACGCTTAAATATAATAAAGATATTATATTTAAGAGTAATAGTAGATATTACTAGTAATAGTTTTCCTTATAAATAAGTAGTACGGGTTACTAGTACTAATATACCTAATATAAATTAAAGTAATATTAGTTAGTTTATTAAATCCTATCTAGTTTAATTAACTTAGCTAAGCCCCCTAATACTATATAAAATAGGTTAATTTCCTAATAATTTAAGGGATTTCCCCTTCCCCCGTTATTTTTAAATTTACTAATAATATAATCTACTACTTCTTCCTTCTATCTACTTATAAGAATATAATACCTATTCTCTATATAATATTAATATAGCGTATAAGATAGTAAGACTACTACCCCTAGACACGTAGTACTTAGTTACTAATATAACCTAACTCTAGAATTATAGGATAGATAAAGGACGCGATTATAGTAAGTAGAATAATAAGTAATCTACTAAGTTATTAGTATCTACTAAGGATAACGACTATAAGTAATTAAGTAATAAGGAGAATAAATAACCTTTAATTAGAGAGAAGTAAAAACGCGTAATATCCTCTATTAATAATAGATATATAGAGATAGGGATATTTATTTTATACTACGCTATAACTATCTACTAATATAGTTTAAGGAGAAACTAACTATTAATAAGTCCTCTTATAAGAAATCTAGTAGGGGGAGTAAGTAGTAAGATAAGTAATATCCTATTAAGCCCTAATACTAATAGGGATTATTATAATAGTAATAGAATAGGACTATATCTCTAGGATAATATCTATTACTATTTTAAAGTACTCTCTTATAAGATATATACTATTATTATCCCTAACTATATAAAGTATCTAAAGGTAATAATTCTTTCTAGTACTATTAAGAGCCTAGGGAAGGGAAGAGAGATATAACTAGAAGATAACCTTATATAATTAAATAGTTTAATAAAAGTTATATAAGATAAGGTAATTAAAAGGTTAAGGCTTAAGATTAGAAGTAAGTTAAATAGGGTTAATAATATACCTATTATACTTAAAGCCTAAAAGGTTAGTATAATATCTATAACTACTACCTATCCTAACTAAACTAAGTACTAGTTATTTAACTTATTTAGAGAATAGCGCTTATACTTATTAACTATTATATAAGTTATAATATTATTTATATATAAATAAGACGGCTTATAAATAGATATAATAGTATAAGTTAATATATTATTAAACCGCATAACTTTTATATATAATAATATAAGTTACCTCTCTATCTAATATTACTTTTAATTAAATATTAGGTTTATAAGAGGAAGGCTAAATAGTTAAATCCTATCCTAATAAAAGTACTTATAAATATAGTATTTAAACTAATAAAGACTAGTTTTATTAATAAGGAAAGTATAAGGAAGTTTTTTAACCCCCTAACTAATATCCTATTAATCTATACCGCGATAATAGTAGGATATTATATATTTAAATATAAGTATAATATTTACTATATTAAGAAATTTAAGGGTAAAAAGGCCTAGGGTATATAGCTAACTATCTTACTATTATATATAGATATATAACTAAGAGCTAATTATATACTATTATAAGGCGCTAGTAAATAATGTAGTATATATAAGATAACTTAGAGTCTAACCTTTATAAGAGGCATATCTATAAGCTTTATCTAAAAGGGGTAAGGGATATACTTTATAATATTATAGTTATAAATAAAAATAATAATAAGGTAAATAGAATAGATATTAATACTAGTTAACTAGATAACCTACTACTATTAGATAATTCAGATAATAATAAATACTCTAGTCCTTTAGGTATTTAAGGTAAGTATTTCTATCTAACTAATATAAAGAGAGACGTAATAGCTAACCTAAAACCTAATTAAAGTAATAATTCTAGTATTAATTAAATATTATAGAATAGCTATTTAGGGTATAAGTATTAAACCTTAATAATACTATCCTTATATACTAGTAAGGCTTAAGAGGAAATAGCTAATAGTATAATTCTATTTACTCTATTTATCTATATATAACTAACCTCTTAAATTAGGTAGGATAATAACCTCCCTCTTAACCCTTATTCTACCTTTATACGCGGACGTACGTCGCTAAGTATATTAAAGATAGATAGTAGGTAGTAACCTATAAGATACTATATATTACATATAATAAAAGGAGAAGATCTACTTATAAACTAAAGTACTTATAGATCCTAGTTAATAGAGGATTTCTAGGGTACGTTTAGGCTAGTATAACTAGAATAGATATAGTATAAGACGCTAAAAGGTAGTAATATAATTATAATAAATAGTAATAAGGTAGAATATATAAGGTTTAAGAAGTAGGTTAGAAAAAAGCTACGCGTAGAAATTTAACTAGAAAGTAGTAAGATCTAAAAAGAGAATCTATAATATAAGGAGGTTAAGTAGGTAGGAATAGTTTTATTAGAAGGTAGTTTATAAATACTAAGTAAATAGCCTAATAAATATATATTAAGTATTATAAATATAATTTTATATATTATTAATAATAGTACCGGTATTAATATAGGTAATCAATTAGGGTAGCGCGGATAGACTATTATAGTTAGAATAGGTAGATAAGTAGTAATTCCTAATAATAATACCACTTATAATAATAGTATAAACGGCGCTCTCTAAGGAATATATAGGATAGGTAAATATAGTAATAATACCGCCTAATAAGATTATAATAATAATAGCGTAAATTCTAAGAAAGACATATTTATTAAATATGTATAAGTAGGTAGCGGAAATATTAGCTATAATATTTAATAAAACTTTTCTAGGAATATTATATAAATTATAATATCTAATTTATATATAGTAATAAATAATTAGAAAACTAAGCGCGCTTTTAATATTATAGAGGTATAAATAGTAGCTTATAATAATTAGAGGTATTAAAACGAGCCCTAGGGCTAATATATAAGCGCGCCTATTATATATAAAAAATACGCATTTTTCTATAGTATACAGGCTTCCTAGTTTACTAATACTAGATTTTAGTTATATTAGTCTTATTACCTAGGACTAGCTAGATAAACTTTAAGAACTTATCTATAACTATAAGTAGGGAATTAGAGCCCTACCTAGTTAGTAGTAGGCTAATTATAAAATCTATTACTAGTTCCTCTAGAGGGTATTAAGTATCCCCTACCTACGGGATATAATTCCCTATATAATAGTTATCTTAAAGGTTTTAATAATTAATAAGCTAGGAACCTATTAATATACCCCTATATAACCTTTCTTATTCTTAGAAAGTATATTAAACTACGTAATTAGTTATATATCTAATATATACTATTATATATATAATAGTTATATCTATATTCTAGGATTTTATAGGTAAGTTTTTCTAGAATATAAAGCTAATCTAGTCCTAGGTAATTTTATATATATAGTAGTTTATTCTCTAGGTCCTAGTAATATAATTAATATACTATTTTAACCCTAGACTCTTAGCTATATAACTCTTTTAGTTATTTCTAGATTTTATTATATATTTTCTTAAAATAGGGATCCTTAGGTAATGTATTTAAGATTTTATTTAGAAATTCCTTTTCTACCTTAATTACTATTATAAGGAAGACGTTTATAAGTTTAGTTTCCATTATAAGTAGTCTAAATAGTCTATTAGTATTTCTATATATAGTTCTAGCCTAATAGATAGTTTTTATTCTTAGTTAAAATATAGATAGGTAATGGGCCTACTTATTTAAGCGGGTAGATTAGCGACTATTTATTTTAATTTTAAAGCGCCGATTTTAGAGTAGTATAATCCGTAATAATAGTAAAGTTACTATTATTAAAGAATTAAAGGAGTTTAGTAAGCGCCTAAATAAGGGCCCCCGCTTCTAATTTTATAAACTAATATTAGGTTTCTATATCTAATAGATCTCTAGAGAGAAATAATATTAGCCTTTCTACCCTATCTATTCTAATTTAGTATAGCGTAACTCTATATCCCTTCTCTTTACTACTATCTATATATAATATAAATAGTCTACTAAAGTTAGGAAATATTAAAGTAGAAGCGTTATATAACTTCTCCTTAAGGATTTCCTAAGCCTTATAATATTAAAGACTAGCTTATAAACCTTCTATCTTAGGTATAATAGAGACTTAAGTATGTTTTAGATAGGATATATCTATTAAGAGTTATTTTTTCTTAGTATAATTTCTCTTTAGCCTTCCTTTATTTAGGCTTCCCTTAAAGCCCTCCGTTTTTAACTTAATAAGGGGTCTAGTAATTACTATATAATACTCTACGAATTTATAGTAATAATTAAAGAAACTAAGTCTAGTTTCTAACCCCCTTAAATTTATAGGGAATAATATCTTCTAGATAGCTTTAACCTTCTCCTCTATTATATTAAGCCCTAACTATAATATATAATATCTAAGAGCTATTATACTAGGATATATAAAATAGTACTTTACTAGTAATAGTATAACTCTACTATTCTTAAGGAGTTTAAGAACCTAGTTAAGATATTTAATATAATCTTCTAGAGTAGTAGAGAAAATTATAATATTATTAATATATATAAGAATAAATTATTATAAGTAGGGGGATAATAGTCTCTTTATATAGTATTAGAAAAAACCTAGAGTATTTATTAAACTTATAATAGAAACCTTTAACTACTCCTAGCCTTAGTATAAGCTAATAAATATAGTCTTCTACTAATTAAAAGGGCGCGTTCCCTATTAAAAAAAGCCTTTAATAAGGTTAATTAATAAGAATATTATTAATCTACCTAGCGCTCCTAGGATTATATCTTACTTTAGAAGTAGATATATATCTAGGTAAAGCTTAGTATTAACCTTATATAAATCTACTACTACCCTTAGCTTTTTATTTTTCTAAATTATAAAGGCTAGTAATAATATAATAGAGGGTACGCTTAAAGGAACTTTCTTAATCTAGCCCTACTTTACTAGGGGATCTAGGATTAAATTTATAGCCTTATAATCCCTCTAGGAAAGATTATATAGGATTTACTTTAATCCCGCTATATTTAACTTATCTTTAAAGGGTATTAGTATTTTAATTAATACGTGATATAGCTATTAATAGCTTAATAGCGACGGATCGGTCTTAGCGCCTTAGCGCTTCTAGTTACATTTACTTCTCGCTAGATAGATAGCTTCTTAAAAAATTATCTTATATAAAACCTATATATCCGTATTAATAGTAGTAATACTATATTAACCTTAATAAGTACTAATTAATTACTTATTAGGTAAGATCTAGAGCCTACTAAAACTAATACTAACTTTACTAGCCTCCGGTAAAGCGCTTATAAGGCTAAAAAACCTGGAAGTTATAAGGTATACCTACCTACTAGGATGGATAATACTCCTCTTACTAAGATACCTTAAGATACCTTTTTATAACGTTAAGTTCTACCTTGCTATTATCTTAAGGTATTCCTAATAAAAGCGGGGTCTAAGAATTCGCCACTACTAAGAAGGTAGCGACGACCCTACTCCTAATAATAAAAAATCTACCTCCTCTAATACTATTTATCTATCTATAATTTAAGTACTCTAAGAATATTATAAGTATATAGTAAAGGACCTACTTCGCTAGTTACTATAGTATTACTTATTAGGTAAGAGATAGTTATATTAGCCTTCTAACTTTATAATTTTATTAAGATAGGATATTAATACTCCAATCTTATTAATAAAACTAGTTATTTTATAATCTTATATATTATCTCAAAGAAGTTTAGACCTCCTAGGTAATTATATTTAACCTTAGTAAGAGAGAATAGATAATAATCTTATTCTACCTCCCTTAAACTAGTTAGTTTACTAGGAGTTAAAGAATTTAAGCTATCCTAGCCTCCTAAGTAGGTAATTAATTAATTAACTATATAAAAGGTAGTAGTTGGATTTAAGTAAGATACTATAACTATTTAGTAATCTTTTAAAGAACCCCCTATTATAGCCGCCTTACTACTAATATCTTACCTAATAACTCTAATAGAATTAAGTACTCTAGGCCCTAAGATAATTTTAGAAACTTCCTAAGGTACCTCTTAATCCGCCGAAGAGGTAGTTTATAATAAGCCTATTAGACCCTAGCGTACTGCTAATATAACCCTAGTAGTATCTAGAAGTAACTCTTAATCTATAGTAGATATAGCCGGCGTTAATAACCTAATAATCTAGTAGATTATCTAGGAAGCTATAAGTACTATAATTTAGGCTTATTAGACGGCTGATTTAATAGGAGCTAGACCTTCTAGACCTCCTAGGCCTTAAGGCCCCTAAGGACCCGTTGGATTTAATGGTAATAGTATAAATAGAGGGGTATACTAGAACCCTAGTAATATTAGTTTCTTTAATCTACTTTATAATAGGAAATCTTCTACCTCTAATACCCTAGTAATAGAATATACGCCTAAGGAGATATATTTATATAATATCTACTTATTTCTTAAGTATACTTATAATATAGTAAGTATTAAAGACGACGACCTAGTTTATACTTACCTCTAGACTTACTTAAAAGGTACTACCTTATCTTAGTAGCTAAGTAAGCTATCTAAGGATAATAATAAGAGGCTTATAAAAATAGGTATTAAGATTAATAAATAGGAATAAATACTTATTAGTAAATTTAAGTAGCCTACTAATATAGCTATTAACTATACTTTACGCGACAAATATACTCTTTATAATACCTCTAACTACTAGGAGCTATATAAATACGCCTAGAAGATTTTACGGGCTACTAAAGATACTAACCTTACTACTACTAGTAATTAGCTTAATATAACATATAACGGACTTAATTATAACCTCTGCTATAATATCTACTATCCTAAGGTAATTATAAAGCTAGAAGAATTCCTAGATAACCTTAATAAATTTAAATAGGACTAGTAGATATATATAAGCTGAAACTATTAAAGTATAGTAATAGCTAGGAAGGAAATCTTATTAGGTAACTATTTAAGAAATAAATAATCTACTAGGAATAGTTAGTATATATCTTATTAAGGATATTAGCTAAATTTCTAGCGGTAGTAATTCTCTAATTATTTAATTAATTACTAGAATAATACTTACTCTAATTAGTATAAGAGGCCTAGGTAATATTAGGGTTAACCCTAGTAGGTAGGAAATTAAACCTTAAACGCCCCGCGTCTAACGCCTTTACTAGATTACTATTAAATAATAGCTAGCTACGTAAATCTAGATCTATTAGGTTTACCTCCTAGGTAAAATTAGTTAAGGTAATAATAGTAAAGCCGTAGTCTACTACTACTATAATTAAAGTTCTACTACGGCGAGGTAGATAAGAATATAGCAGACGCTACTAAGGAAGATTATAATAGGAGTCGTAGTACCTATTATAATAGTTATAAAGACTAAGAGGACGCTAATTATAATTAAGAGTATAAAGAGGCTAATAGGATATACCTACCTAATAAAAGCTTAGACCCTAATATCTACTTTATAAACCCTGTTAACCTTTAGTCTTATTAATAGTACTTAGAGGCCTTTACCTTTAAAAATAAGCTTTTCTACTACCTTTATACTAAGTAGGTAAACCTAGAAAAGTATACCCTAGTAGAAGAGTTATTTAATAAGGTAGATATACTACTAGTTATTAATTATATTAAGGTAGATAAGAGGATCCTAATTAATTTAAATATTACGCCTCCCTTAGGAAGATTAGGCTATATATTTCGGGGGTTTTACTACGTAACTCTAGGTATTAGGCTTATATTAAAAATCCTTAAGGTATATATAAATACGGGCTACTTAATAATATTAATTAACCGCGCCTTATTACTTTAGATTATACCTAATCTAAAGCTTTCTAAGCTATCTTCTCTAATCTTAGTTAGGGGACTAGGTAATATAATATATAAAATAAGTGAATACGCGAAAATACCTATTTCTATTAAAGGCACCTTACTTAGGAAACTAGTTATAGCTAAGATAATTATTAAGGTATATATTATTAATAGCCTCTAAGCTAATATACTTATTAGTAATAATATAATAGTACCTTAAAATATATATCTTAACCCCGCTAGCTAATAGATAATTATTAGCACCTACTAGGATATAGTTATAGAAATTAATGCTATTACTAAGTTAATACCTCTAGTCCGTTAGATAATTTATATTAAAGGAATAGTTATAATCCTAGTAATATCTACTACCTTAGTACCTATACTTTACTAGGGTAAGGAACTGGCTAATAATCGTGACTTCTTATTTAAGCCCTAGTATAAGGGTAATCTAGGATATAATAGCGGCGTATTTACCTACGTTATTAATTCCTCTTTATTATTTATATAGTTATATAATACTACGGATTAACCTACTTATATCTCTTACTATACCCGCCTTAGTAATATTATTACATATAATTAGGTAGGAGCGTATCTAATTAGTCTTAAAGACGTACTACTTGCCGCTTATAGTTAGTTAATATAAAAGCTAAGGTAGTTATAGAAGTCTAAAATCGCGCGAGGCATCGCTATTATAGTAATTATAGCGGTGATAATAGGTATACCTACGCCGTTATAAAGCTTATCTATAATTCCTGAGATTAGTAGCTAGGGTACTACCTTGTCTATTATAATAATTAATCCTCTACTAGAGTATATAATGCCTAGCGGAATAATAGTCTATAGTAAATATAGGGATATAGTTAGGATTACTACCGTAGTTAATAAATTTCCGGAAATCTAGACTAATAATAGATAAACCGTTAATATCCTAGAAGATAAGTAGGTATTAATTCTACTTAAACTAGAAGTAGATCTAAAGCCTTACTAGGTATACCTATTAGGTTAGAAAGATTAAGAAGTTATTAATAAGATATTTAGTAAAATATATTAATAAGGTAAAATAACTTAGTTAAGCTAGCTAATAAAATTTAGTTACCTAGTTTTTATTATTTAGTAAGATATACCTAGAGGTAAATAGAAAGGCCGAGTTATTATTAATATCCGTAGCCTAAATAAGATTACTAAAATAGATAGCTACTTAATACCTCTATAGTTGGAAATTATTAATATAGTAGCGGGTTACCTATTTATCTTTATAGTTAACGCGATAGGCTACTTTTATTAATTTCTTATTAAGGTAGTAGATAGGCCTAAATTAACTATTATCTTTTATCGCGGCTAGGAATAGTTAAACGTTATACTTATAGGGTATAAGGGTTTACTACTATACGTGTAAAGGTAAACTAATAAACTACTTTAACCTTTATAAGGTTTTACTAAGGCATATATTAATAATATAATTACCTATTCTAAGACTCTAAAAGAATATCTAGGATACCTCCGGCGCCTTTTTAACCTATACCGTTAAAAGCGTATTTCTCTTAGCCCTACTAAGTTATTTCTAGGTTATCTATCTATTATACTACTTAGATAAAGGGTAGATAGTCTAGGATTATTAATATCTACTAAGAAAATTAGGGCTATCTAGGCCCTAAAATTCCTATTAAATTTACGGGATCTTAAGATATATCTTAGGCTTACTAGTTAGTTAAGATTATTAATCTACTAATACGCCTAGATTATCTAGCCTTTATAAAGTAGGAAGACCTCCTTAATAAAGGAGCTCCTAATTAACGGGGTAGGCGATAAAGCTAAAGGTATAGCCTAGAAATACTAATCTATAAAGGTAGTTATTAATAAACCTAATATTATTAAAGTTAAGGTATATAAAATACTATAAAAGGTATTTAAAAGTCTAGTCTTTCTTATTTATTATAACTATATTAGATGAATATATATTAATCTAGACACCTCTAAACGCTAGGGTTTTACGGTAATAGTTTACTACGTTAAAGGAGACCCCTTACTTAATAGGACCTTTACTAGAATTAGTATTTAGCCTATACTATTTCTTAGTAAGCTCTTAAATAGAGCTAAATAAAACTACTAGCCTATTAAACTTAAGGTGGCGGGTATAGTCTAGGTTATAAAGAAGATAAGGTATCTTATTAAGTTATTATAAATACCTCCTATTATTATTTATACTAATTACTCCGCCGTAGTACTAATATCTAAGTAGATAATACTTATAACTTTAAGTATAGATACACTAAATTTTTAACTTATCTATATCTTATAATATCTATCTAGTTTTAATATTATTATATATTATAAATTAGGTAAATTAAATATTATGCCTAATACCCTATTATAATTACTAGGATCTAAGTAGATACTATAGGACTAGGAAGGCGTTCTAGACGTCCTTTATAGATATATACTATTAGAAGAATTAGATAGAGTTATAATTTTACCTAATATTCTAGAAGATATTTACTATATTATATTAGTAGAAATATCTAATAATTTTAATACCCGCCTATAGCTTACCTACGGGAATAATAAGGTATAGATAACGATAATTAAGTTACTAAGATCTATATAAACTAATAAGTCTACTACCTAGGAATTACTTAAAAAACCTAGAATTTAGTTTAAGCTTAGAAATAATCTACTATATTATATATCCGCTAATAGTTATAAACACCTTTATATACCTAAGTCTATAGAATCTAAAGTATTTAAGATTACCTATAATATATCTAATTATAATAGTTTTTATTATACCTATAATAGACTAGTTAACTCCGTCTTTATAAGGTATCTATTTAAAAGATTACGCGCTTATATTACGTATTACCTAGATTACTAGGTATTTTAAACTACTCGCTACGCGCTATATAGGTCTCTAATACTAGTTAGTACGCCGGCGATCCTATTCTACTCTATAATAATAGACTTTATTATTAAACTCCCTAATACTAATAGGTTTAATATACTTTTAATAATAACTACTAAATTTACTAAAAAGGTCCTTCTTAAACTAGGTAAAGATACTTAGGGTGTTAAAGAATAGGCTAATACTATTATTATCGCCTTATTTAAAAGGGATTAGGGAATACCTTAAGTATTTATTAGTAATTAAGATACTAAGTTTATATTAATATTCTAGAAAATAGTCTTTATAAAGCTAGGCGTAAGTATACTAACTTTAATAGCCTATTACTCTTAGATAGACGGGTAGTTTAAACGGACTAATTAGTTTATAAAGATTACCTTACACTTTTACCTATTAGTATATCTTAAATCTAGCTAGGTAGAGGTACTTTTATTTCTTAGTACTATTTATAATAACTCCACGAATACTACTATTAGATTAGCGCTAAATAAAATTATATATAGGTTCTAAGTTAATAAGAATCTAGGTCTATTATAAGATCTACCTCCTAAAGATTATAGTCGCCTATACTAGGTAAAGTATAATTCCGCTAATAAAGCTATTACCTTTACTAATACTATTATTAAGGCACGGTATAATAAAAAATATATCGCCCTTAACTTATAATAAGGCGCCGTAGTTTACCTTAGGCTATATTATAGGTACTAATTAAAAGGGCTAGTAAACTATAAACTATTTAAATAGCGGGTTAGCCCCTTCTAAATCCTAAAAAAAGTTAGGAATCTAGCGTATTAACTTAATCTACCCCCTATAATAAAGATATATCTAGTTATTTTAATAGCTTAACTAGAGCCGTTACCTCCTACTCCTAACTTATATTACCGCCGCCGTCCTAACTTTAAAAACCTTCCTACTGTTAAGAATAAGGATACGGACGCCCTATTATTTAAAATTAAACGGCTTCTTAATAGAAGGATTACCTAAGGAAAACCTAAGTACCTAGTAAAGTAGAAGGGTTATAGTAATAAATAGAATTAATAGTATAAACTATTAGATCTAACTAATATATCTGAATTAGTAGTAGGCTATAATATCTAGTATCCCTTTACTACGTAACGTTACAGACGAGGTAAGTAATACTCTAGATAGGCACTAAAGGTTTATAGCGAGGGCGCGTACTTTTTTCTATTTTACAGGTATATTAATACGTGATATAGCCATTAATAGCTTAATAGCGACGGATCGGTCTTAGCGCCTTAGGGCTTCTAGTTACGTTTACTTCTCGCTAGATAGATAGCTTCTTAAAAAATCATCTTATATAAAACCCATGTATCCGCATTAATAATACTATTATTAAACTTTCCTAGACTATTTTAAAAAAGGGTCTTATACTTTTTAAGTACCTTTTTAATATATTCTTAATATTTAGGCCCCTAATATATAGAGATATCTACTTTAAGAACTATAACTTCCTCTAGAAAGTCTATTATATAAGGTATATCTAGTTCCTCCTTAAACTTACTAGTATAAATATCTATAAAGTAGAAGTCTACTTTAGTTAATTTAACTAACTCCTATAAAACGGCTAGTCTTCCTAGTAATTACCCCTAGTAGATCTTAATAGAATAATTACTAAAGTTAGTTATAAGATAAGCTTATAAATTATTACTAACTACTACTTAAACTCTAGAAGCGAATATCCCTAACTATAAGTTAACTATTAATAATAGTTTAAATAAATAGGAGTAATTTAGCGCTAGCGGATAATATATAATTAGGATATTCTATTATATTCCTAAATTTAATATAGTAGGTAAGGTAGTATAAACGTTTACTCTTTTATATTTTAGTATCCTTAATATTCTTAGCTTAATTAGTAATACTAGTATTACTAGGGGTTCCTAAATATCTACTTAGATTTTTAGGATATAATCTACCTTTAAGGTAACTTTAATTGGAATAGAGGTATTATTAACTTCGGCGAGATCCTAGTATTTATCCTATTAAATATTAATTATACTTAGTTTTATAATATCTATTCTAATAATTATATTATATAGGAGTTTTAAAACTATATAAATCTCCCTAGATATTTTTACTAGTTCCTTAGTTAAGTTATATATTATAATATCTACTTTAATATAATCCCGTAATAATAATTCTCTAGTATTAACTCCCTTATATTAAAGCCTTTTTCCTCTAGCTATAAGGTAGACCTTATAAGCATTAAAAAAGGCTAGGTAGTAATTATTAAAAATAAGTAATACTAGAGACCTAGTATTAAAGTAAAACTTAAGGATTCTACTATCCTTACTAATATATTAATATATCATACTAGAGAATTTCTTAAAGTCTATACTAGCTCCCGTTTATATATTTATAAAATTAAAAGTATTAAGTTTTACTCCTTCTAAAGATAAGCTAGTAATATTATTATTAAGATAGAATAAGTCTAAGGATATTCTAGTAGTAATATTTAAGCTATTAATAGAGTTATTATCCTTAGGTAGGCCCTAACTACTAGTTAGGAGCCTTAAGAGGCTTCCCCTTATAGATCCTCCTCTATAAGGATCTCTAAAGCTATATAGGTCTCTAGATTATATAGATTAAAACTATTATTATTATTATTATTATTATTATTATTATTATTATTATTATTATTATTATCATTATTATTATTATTACTATTACTATTACCTAGGTTAATATCTATTTTATCCTCTAGTTAACCTTTAAGGTATTTTTCTTTTTATTACTATATTTACTATCCTAATAATTTCTACTATAATACTAGTAAGGATAAGGTAGGGACCTTTTAAGTTATTAGTTATTAATATCTATCTTTTCTAAGGGGCGCCTTTTTATTTTTATAAGCTTAGGTTTAGACTAGATAATTCCCTTAGCTACTAGATTACTAAATAATTACTAGACTCTAGCTAGGGATAGTACCTAGAATACTTAAGTTACTATAGGTTTCTAATAGGGTTTATTTATATTATAAATACGCTTCGCTACTACCTTATTATTCTAGACTTATCTATTAAAATTTTCTACTATATCTCCCTCTTCCTATATTAGAGTTATAAGTACTAGGTTTAACTTAAGGCCTTACTATAAATACCTAATAATTATATCCTTATTAATTATACCTATATTATATAAGTAGTTAGTCTTTTAAGTTAAGTATTAATTAAGGGTAGTTAAGGGCTAGTTAAAGTAAAACTTTATTTTCTTAGCCTCCTTTATTAATTTAAACTAATTAAGTTAATATTCTTAAAGGAGTTTATCTTCCTAGATAACTATATTATAGTTTATTTCTTAGCGGACCCTTATAAAAAGGCTATTATACTATTCTAGAGTATCCCCTTCTAGGTATATTAAGAGTACCCTAAGGACTAGACCGCTACCTTCTAGTTCTACTATATATTAGAAGTAGTAAATAAAGAAGGTAGTAGAGTATTTCTTAAGATTAAATATTATAATTTCTTAGGGTTAAAGGTTTTACTCTTTACGCTCCCTTAGTTAAGGTAGATATTTATTAAAGTCTTTATATTAATAATAATCTAGTTAAAATTCTTATAAAGAGTTATAAGGAGGGGTTTTAAATCTATATTCCTAGGGCTTATAATTATAATAGCCTAATACTAACTCTAAATAATAGTTTTCCTAGGGTATAAACCTAGGTTCTAGACCTAGGTTCTAATTTTAATTATAATAACGTTTAGCTTCCTATTAGATAACCTTTATATATAACTATACTAACTTATTTTACTCTATTAAAGGATATTATAACTTAGGTTCTTATTAATAGTAATCTTATTAAAACTAGTTAGGCTAGAATACTCTAGGCTAATCCTTTATAAAAGGTTACTAAGGAATAAAAGTCTCTAGTTAGGTATCCTAATATAGTAGAGGAATAAAAATCTCCAGCTAGGTATCTTAATATAGTAGTACTAGGGTATTTTACCTTTATAGACTAGCCGTAATTAGTTTAAAGCTAGGAGTAAGTAGGGACCTATTATATTATACTCTTATTAGGTCTTCTTTAACTTCTTAATTAAAAGGGTCCTTTTATTCCTAATAGATCCTATTTAATACTAGATACTCTAATCTCTTAGCTTATAACCCTCTTCCTAGAGGGCGAGCTAGCTTATATGATATTAATAATAGGTAACGGCTAGTAGTAACCTCTTTAATTACTTATTAAGAAAGATTAAGATTACTTAGCTCGCTAGGCCTATTATATAATTTATTTAACTATTCCTAGAATATTTCTTTATTTTTAATAATAGAGTATAAGTAGCTAAGAAGTTATTACTTAGCTTCTACTTAAATAGACTTCTTCTTAGATTCTAATAAGAGTTAGTAGATAGCCTAAGTAGCTCTAATATTAATATTACTAATTAGTTCTTAAAGGAATAGGGCTTTATATCCTAGGCTCCTCTTAGTTAATTATCCTATAATTACTAGTACTATAATATAGTCTTATTAATATACTATTTTTAAATACCTTATATTATCTAAATGCTTCTAGATTCCTATAACTTCCTTAATCTATCTAGAAATATATTCCGCCGTACCTAAATAAGGTATAGCTCTTTTCCTAGCTACTACTAAGGATTTACCCTAGGCTACCTCTATAGATTTAGGTAGGTTAACTAGATTATTAAGGCCTAAATTATTCCTCCCTAATTTAATTTAGTTAGCTATCCTTACTAGGGTTATTTTAGAATCCGGGGTTAAGGTTATTCTAGAATCTAGGGTCTTAGTAGATAGAAGGGCCCTTAATAAATACTAGGTAGTCTTAGTACCTTACTTAAAATCCTAAAGGGTAGCTAGAAATATCTCTAGCTCTAGTTTAGACTACTAGGATTCCGGCTAGGCTAATCTTTTAAGATCTACTACTACTCTTAAGTTATACTAAGCTAGTCTAAGACTATTCTAAGTAAGGTACTTAATAAGGTACCGATTAGGGTAGTTAACTAGGTATACTTATTTAAGTTTCGTAGAGAGGAAATTATATAGGTAGAAGGTAAGAATAAGAGTATTATAATCAGCTATAATAGTAGATTAAACTAATTTAAATAATATAGAGGGCTTTCTAGCTCTAGTCTTAAAGGAAGGGTAGGGAATAGAATACTAGAGGGAAAGGAGATAAATAGAATTATTAAGGCTAAATAGAAATCTTTAATAGGGTAATAGGATAGAATAGAGTAGAAGCGACTTTTATACCCTATAATCCCCTTAAGAAATAATTAATTACTAATAAAAAGACCCGATTTAAATAGATAACTTAGTATATCTATTTAAGATCTTCTAGTATTACTACTAGATATTAAGTTACTAGCTAGAGCCTATATAAATAAGTAGGTTATAAAGGCTTATATTCCCTATATCCTTAGGCCTAAGGCTAAATATAGCTATCTAGGTCGGTCGTCCTTACCTAATACTATAGCTATAATAATAAGAGAGTAAAATATAATAAACCCTTAATATTTACCGGCCCTCTTATAAACATCTATTTATAAATTATTAACTATAATAACTTCTTTAACCTCTAGATTATTAAGGGCTCTAATACTTAAGTATTTATAATATATACCTACCTTAGACCTAAAATTAGAATAAGAACGTAACTTATAAGACTATTAGGCCTCTAAGAGACCTTTAAGGACTAAGATAAGTTATAGGTATAGCTATTAGAGAATTACTCTATTAGGGATATTAAGTTAGATATAGAGTTAAAAATAGACTATATATATATAGGAAATAGGGAGTTAGTATAAAATTTTATTAATAGATTTAAAACCCTAGTAATAGATCTATTATAGAATAATTTAGTAATTTACTATACTTTTAGGAAAAAGTTATTAGCTAAAATCCTAGACTATATCTACTAGTTATAATAGTAACTACCGGCTACGTTTATAGGATTTAAGATAGTAGTATAATAAGCTAAAAACTATATTAGAGTTAGGAAGTAGACCCTAGAAGACTATAAAGAAGTAGAGTAGGGTTAATAAAAAAGGGTATAATTTACTAATAATTATCCTAATAAAGAAGGCGGAGGATGCTCTCTCTTATATAATAAACTAAATAATATAAACTTTAAACTATTAGGGTTAAATAGTAAGAAGAGGGCTAATATCTATAATAACTATTAGAAGGCTTAAAGAGATTAAGGGGTATATATATATTATAAATAGAAGAAATATTAGGTTAAAGACTATACTAATAGGCCTATTAACTACCCCTATCTAAAAAATAATTACCCGTAATACCTAAGATAGCGTCGCGGGTTATATTAGTCTTAGAGGAGTACCTTATAACCTAGGAATTACCCCCTTTAAGGTAGGCTAGGCGTAACTTAGAATATTAGTTATAAAAGTTATAATATACCCTTAAAAAGGAGTTCCTACGTAGACTAACCGCGTCAGGTCAGTACTTCGAACTTAAGTTAGGTTCCTAACTTAACTCTTAGCGAGTTAATACTAAATTCCTAGCCTAAGTATTTAAGTTAGTACTAATAGTTAGTACTAAGTATTTAAGTTAATATTATAGGGTAGTACTAAGTATTAGTACTAAAGTATTAATCTAACTTACTAAGACTTTAGTTTTAGTAAGGGTATTTTACTAGATTATAATATTAGGAATACTTTATAATAATATAAAAAGGTAATATAATTATTTAATACTTATTAGTAGATAGCCTATCTATCTATCTAATTAGATATCTCTATAATCTCATACTTATAATCCTTCTATCTATTACTATCCTCTTTACTATTATTATACTTACTATTATTATCCTTACTATTACTACTAGTCTTATTAGTATCTTCTAGCTTATATTCCCTATCCTCTTTTTTATCCTCCTTAGTAGTATACTTAATTTCTTTCCTATTAGTACTAACTTTAATTAAGATACCCTCCTTATCTTAATTCCTCTTTATAAGGTTAGGTATAATATAATCCTTTATATTATATATATTAGCGTACTCTTATATAAACTTAATATAAGTATTTATAGTATTAGGGTCTTATATATCTTTTAACTCCTCTAGACCCTTATAATATATAATCCTTTACTTAATAATTTATATAATTAATAGATTAAATCTAGTAAATTCTAGCCTAATAGTATTTATATCTTCCTTAGAAGTATTCTAAAAGTTAAGTTAATTAGAAGATAGGATTAAAGATAGATTATATATTTACCTCTTTTATAAAACTAGTTATACTATTTATATTCTTTATATTATTTACTAATTTATCTAGCTTAGCTTATTCCTTAGTAGCCTCTTTATTATCTTTAAGGCGTAGCTCTATCTTAAAATATTTTATTATATAATATTAACTATTTAAGAAGTATTATATTACCTAATTATATTATTATAAATCCCTCTTTTATATCTTTCCTCTTTTATAATATACTTTACCCTAATTACTAGCTTTATATAATCCTCTTTAGTAGCTATCTTTTATATATCTAATTCCTTTAACTTCTTAATCCTCTTTAATACTACTACGCGGTTATTAGATACTTTTATATATAATAGCTTCTTAGTATTATCCTAGTCCTTTACGCGTTCTCTACTTATAATTAATTTAAGATTCTAGTTATAAGGACTTAATATTATTATAATATTATATTAGCTTATCTATCTAATTATATATTTAAGTAATATAATTAGTAATAAATACTTATTATATATTAATAACCTATCTTACTATAATATCTTAAGTATATAAAGGTAGGAGGAGTTATAAAGAAGATTTTAAGGGGTAATTCTACTTATAATTATACCTATAATTATATAGAATATTCCGCCTAATATTACTTTACCTTATATTAAAACTTTTAAACCTTATATTCCTTCTTTTATCTACTATTATATATATTTCATAACTTTAATAATAGCTTATACTAAGTAGACCGGTAATATTATTTTATAATATATTTCTTACTCTATATATTAATAGGTAGATAGTATAATCAGGTAATAAAATACTAAAACTACTAGGTAGAAGGGGTAAACCCTTATAAGGTAGGGGAGCGAATAAGCTATTATATAAGAAGGGAAAGGTAATATAAATAGGTAATATATTAAAATATAATTAGCTAATCCTTTATAATTAATAGTATTAAAACTTATAATATAAAGATAAAAGTATAAGGTTAACTTAGGTCTTAAAGCTTTAAAGGAGATAAGATAATATTAAAAGTCTATTAATAACCTTATCTTAAAGCTACTATTTAATTATATTATAAGGGAGGTTATAGCGGATATTATAGGAGTTAGTATAAACTTATATTAAATCTAAAGTTTAACTTTAAAAACATTATAAGATATTATAAAAGTATTTATAATATCTTTTCTCTTAAGTAAGTATATTACTATTTTATATTACTATTTAATCCTTATAATAATTACTTACTAATATATCTTATAATATAGATTTAAATCTATCTTATATCTACGCTAAATATATTATTATTATATAGAGGGATCTAAAGCTTATAAAGGAATTAATAGGGAGCTTTAATATTATACTATTTAGCTCTTGAGGGTAGTAATAGTTTTATAGTATTAGGAGTAGAGGGTAGGTCTAGAATAATACGGCGCTCCTAGTATTATAACGCTCCTAGTATTATAACAATCCTAATATTATAGCGCTCTTAATATTATAACGCTCTTAATATTATAACGCTCTTAGTAAGATAAAGAATTATATTACTTACTTATATTACCTTTATATATATACGTAGAAATTAAACCTACTTTTTAAATATACTATCTAATTATTAAATAACTTTAAGATAATAACTATTAATCTATTTATCTTAAGATATCTACTAATTTTAACTTAAAAGGATCTTTACCTCTATTAATACTTTAATTAGTATCTTCTTCCTTTTAAAGAATATCCTAGGGCTTAGTAAGAGCTTCTTTAGGGTCTAACCCTATAATATAATTATAATACTTTAGAAGTATTACTTATTTTATAAACTCTAGTTCTAACTATATATAATCTTATAAATATACTTTTTAAATAAGACTAAAGACTCTCTTAATACCTATAAATAATATTAGGTATAAAAGGATATCCTTAGCTATTTATATTAGATTTAAATAAGCTAAAGTATTATCCTTCTAATACTCCTATATAGGAATATCCTCTAGTAGACTTTTAGAATAAAAGTATTAAATAGCTTTACTTTATAATAAAGACCTATAATTTAGATATTAAAGTAGACTTCTCCTTACTCTTATTAAAGGCTATT
>JAABUV010001964.1_pt1 | contig 28851 bp, 47 predicted proteins | sample 5559971 | NCBI WGS metagenome assembly JAABUV01 (sample SAMN10711881, study PRJNA513362) | rock metagenome | isolation source: Antarctica rocks | place: Antarctica: Victoria Land, Knobhead nord | collected 2015-12-19
GACGTCATAGGGTATAGGGCTATAAAGCCGCACCGGCCTCCAGGCGGTACTCGTTGACGGCGCTCAGCCGCGTGGTGGCGCGCAGCATGACAGCCGTCTCCAGCGCCTTGGTCGCCGCCTGGAAGTCCACCCACTGCTCGTCCAGCGCGGCCACCTGGCGCGTAGAGACCCCAGCATGGTGGCCCCCGCGTCTCGCCCGCCACGCCGCACACCATCCTCCTGGCATCCCGAGGCTGAGGCGCGCCGTGCGCGACGCGCCATGGGCGAGAAAAGCGGCATGCCGCGCACGCAGGGCCCCAAGCGCGGGGCGGCGCACCAGCACGTCGCGCTCGTAGTCCTCAAGCATGGCGGCCGTCGCGGCCGCGCCGGCCGCGCCGTCCCGGCGCGACGGCTGCCCCACGCCCGCGCGCCAGCGGTCGCACACGTCCGCGATCGCCGGCCGCTTGCCGTGCTCGTAGCTGACAACCAGGGCCTCGGCCACCATGGCCGCCAGCGCGCGCGCGGCCCCCTCGTGCCTGGCCCCCGCGCGAGCCCGCTGTCAGCGCGCCCAGCGGGGCCGCACACGCATGCGCCGCCCTGCACCCGGCAACCATCATGCGGGCCCCATGCCGGCTGCTGCACCGCAGCAGGCACTGGAGCCCAGCCGACAGCGTTGTTCTGGTGTCCTACGCGCGCGGCCTGCTGTGCGGCAAGGCCGGGGCCGCGCACTTGCTGTCCTGGCGCTCGCTGCCCTGCGCCAGCGCGCTCGACGCCCAGCGGTCGGGCAACATCTCGTCCAGCTCCGCCTGCGCGGCGCCCCATCAGTGAATCATGGAGCCTGGCCGAGTGGAGGCTGGTGTTACCCCATTGGTGGCCGTCATCGAGGGCGGTTGGAGTTTGTCCAAACGCCGGCCCTGATCATGGCCCCCCTGCACACACGCTGGAGCCCCTACGCACCGCCGCTCATCCAGGGCGGCGCAGAGGCGCAGGGCGCGCATACGCGCACCCGCAGCGCCGCGACGCCGGCCTCGTCACAGTGCGGCGCCTGCGACACAGGCAGCTCGGCGCCCGCCTGCAGCCGCGCCCGCAGGTCGTCCGCCACAGCCGCAGCGTCCGCCATGCCCATCACGTGCACCTGCATCGCACCGGCCGCCCGCCCTCACCATCGGGCGCCGAGCGACAGCTCCGCCCCTGCAACTCACACCTGACCCTAACCCTGCGCCTGTCCGCAGCGGGCCTGCCCGCCGGCTGGCAGCGGGTGCGCCCGTCCCGGGCGCCCCGCACCTCGTCAACGTACAGCTCCGCGGAGTCCCGGCCAGTGATGCGCCGGTACAGGCGCACCGCGTCCGCGTCCGCGAACGAGCGCGGGTCCCACTGCACTTTGGGTGCCTCGATCGGGTTGACCAACCGCCTGCGACACGCGCGCTCCAGGCCGTGAGCCGACCCGGCGCGGCGGCCGCCGGGACGGCGCCCCGGCAGGTTCGCCCATGGCCAGCGCCGCCGCCCGCCCCCATACAGCACGGCGCTCGAGCGAGCCAAATCGGCCGCGCCGCGCGGCGCAGCCCCGGCCGGGGCCGCACCGAATCGAAGCAACCAACTCCTGCAGGCGCCAGGCGTCGCCCTGCCAGGGCGCGGCCGCCAGGTCCGCGTGACCGGCCACCAGCTCGATCGCCCAGTCCTGCCGCGGTGCGCACAGCGCCCGGCGCGCTCGCCTGGTGCCAGCGCCTCCAAGAAAGCCGCTGTCCCCAGGACCCGCGCTCCAGGGTTTGGCACAGCTGGGACTGCAGCCACCCCCGGAACCCACCCAACCTATAACACGAGCGCTGCAGGCCGCACACACGCAGGCGCCCGAGCAGCCTCCGCGCGGCAGCAGGATGCTGCGCGGCGAGGGCCAAGGCGCCCAGGGCGCCCGGGGCGGCGCACCAGCATGTATGCATGCAGCACGCGGCGGCGCGCGGCGCGCTCGTGCGCGACCAGGCTCCGCCGCAGCGCGAACAGGTGCTGCCGGAACACATCCAGCTCTGCATCGATCCTGCGCGCGGGCGCGCAGGCCTTTGTACCGGCGCGGCGCTCGTGCAGGCACGGCGCGGCTTCCGCTCGGCGGCCGCGGCGGCCCGCGGTCCTGCTGGCCGGGCCGCCGCGGCGCCCGCGCCGGCCGCACCCAGGCGGGCCCGGGCAAGGGCGCAGCAGCGCGGAGCGGCGGGCCGGGCGGCGCCGGCGGCGGGCGCGCACTCGGCCAGCGACTGGCGCCCGGACCGGCCGGCTTCCTCCAGCGACCTCTGCAGCACGCCGATGACCAGCGCGCGCGCGATGGCGCCCTCGATGACCAGCTCCTCATCGGCTGCACGCGCCGCGCGCGCCGTCAGCCGCGGCCCGACGACCGCGCCGGGACGGCCGGCCGGCCGCACATGCCGTTCGCTCGGCCACGCGCCCCGCGCCCTTGGCGCCGCGCCCCGCGCCGCACCCCATCACACGGCAGGGTTAAAATTAGGTTTAAAATTAGGTTTAACCGCGGGCGCGCGCACCCGCCAGCGCCGGGCCCAGCAGCGCGTTGACCTGGGCCACAACGCCCGCCTCGGCCAGCAGGCGGTCCTCCAGGTCGAACAGCGCCAGGCTCTCGCCCGGGTCGCCCTGGCGGCCCGCGCGCCCGCGCAGCTGGTTCTCGCCGCGCGCCGTCTCCTGCATCGACGCCAGCACCACGCGCAGGCCGCCCGCGTCCCGCACCTGCGGCGCGCGGCGCGCTTCAGCGACCAGGCGCACCCGAGCGCCCCCGCCGGTCTGCAGCATCGCGCCTGCTGCGCGCGCCGCGCCGCACACGCACCCCTGCAGGGCAGCAGCGCCCGAGTCGACAGGGCCCCCGGCGGAGGCAGCGCGGCTGCAGGCGCGCCTGGTCCGCCAGCTGCGCGCAGCGGCCGTCGAACCAGACCCACAGGTACAGCGCCGCGCGCGCGAGCGCGGGCGCCGCGCGTGCGGTGGGCGCCACACGCCCGGCGCCGTTGCTCGGCGCTGCCGCGGCGGCCTGCACGGCCGCCGCGCCCAGGCCGTGCGCGTCGCAGAACGCCGCGAGGCGGTCCAGCGGCGGCGCGCCGGCCGCGCCCGGCGCGGGCGGCGCGGCCAGGAACTGCGAGCGCAGCGTCTCTGCGCGGTTCACGGCCGCGGCCACCGTGCCGCGCGCGGCCGCCTCCGGCAGCCGGTCCACCGCGCTCGCCGCCAGCACCGCCTGCGGCGCGCGCAGCAGCCGCTGCGCATCACTGCACGCCGCCGCTGCCGGCGGCAATGCTCGGCGAGGCACCCTGATCATGCAGCGCAGGCAACGCCGCGCATCGGCCGCCAGCGACTTGATGCTACCTGAAGGCGGGGGCCGCGCGCCTTGGCCAGGGCGCGCGCGGCCAGCAGCTGCGGCGGCAGGCGCTGCTGCATGGCCGCCTCGCTGCGGAACTCCGGCAGCGGCACGGTGCTGCTCGCGGGCCGCGCGTCCGCATATCCGTGCTCGTCTTCATCTGCCCGGCGCAGCACATGTTTTAAAAGCGCTCGCAGACCGGCAGCAGCTCGCCGACTTGTTTGTCATCCTGCGGCCCGCCTCGGGCTCGCCTTCAGCGCGGCGATGGCCGCTTTGCACGTGCCGCGCCCGCCCCCAGAGCAGCAAGCGGAGCGGCAGAGGAGCGCGGCGGTGCAGCCGCCCGCGGGCGCACCCAGGGCCAGGAAGGGCAGCGCCAGGTCCTCCAGCGCGGCGGCGGCCAGGCCCTTCGGGTTGCCGCCCAGCAGGATGTCGGTGCCGCGGCCGGCCATGCTGGTCGCGATGGTCACGCGCCCGGGCAGGCCCGCCTGCGCGATGACCGCCGCCTCGCGCGCCACCAGCGCCGGCCGCGCGTTCAGCAGCTGGTGCGGCACCTGCCTGCGCGCGCGCGCGCGCCGCCCTCGCCGCCCGCCGCACCCTCCCGCGCCGCGGCCGGCGCTGGCCGCGCTCCATGCCCTTCACGTGCCAGGTGACAGCATGCAGATGGCAGTGGCGATACTGCCACGCCTGTGCCCTGCGCCCCCGCCCTGCCTTGCACGTCCGCGGCGGCCCGGCGATGCAAGGCGCGCCCCGGGCAGGCGCATGGCTGCCCATCGGCGCCGGCGAGCCCGCCGCGCCGCGGGCGGCTGCCAAGGCGCGCGCACCAGTCGTGCAGCCAGCCAGAGATCTCCTCCGAGTCGGCGACGGAGCCCGTGCCGATGAGCATCGGCTGCCGGCGCCAGGTGGACTCCTGGATCAGCGCGTACAGCATGCGCCGCTTGCCCGCGCGCTGGATGTACACGCGCACGGGCCGGTCCACGCGCGCGCGCGGCCGGTGCGTGGGCACGGCCACCACGCGCAGGCCGTACATGCGGACCAGCTCCTCGGCCTCGGTCGCCGCGGTGCCCTGGCGCCGCGGCCGCGGCCGTCAGCCCCGGCGGACCTCCTGCACGCCGCCGGGCACCGCCGGGCGGCGGGGCAGCGCGTGCGCCGGGCGCGCAGCGCGGCGAGCGGCTCTCAGGCGGGGCGGGCGGCGACAGGGCGCGGCCGGCGGGCCGGGCGGCGGCGGGGCGCGGGCGCGCGCCGTCATGCCGGCCAGCTTGGGGTAGAACTGGAAGAGCGTCTGGAACGTGATGGAGCCCTGCAGGTCGGTCGAGGCGCGGATGGGCAGGCCCTCCTTGGCCTCCACCGCCTGCGCACGCCCGCCGCGCGCTCGCCGCGCCCTTCCGAGCGCCCGGCGGCACACACGCGCTCATTTCCAGAGCAGGAGCGCTGCATGCACTCGCAGCACGTGGTCGCGCGGCGCTCGGCCAAGCCGCTCGCCCCAGAGCCAGGCGCGGCGCACGGGTCGCTCCAGGAGCCGGGAGCGGCCGCGCCTGGTGCATGCCGTCCGTCCAGCGCGAGATGGGCAGCACGCGGCCGGTGCTCGTGTCCACGATGCGGACCTCGCCGTCACGCACGATGTAGTGCACGTCGCGCTGGAAGAGCGCGCGCGCGCGCAGCGCGTTGAGCACGTGCGCGCCCCAAGACGTGCCCTCCTCCTCCCACAAGTCCGCCAGCGCCGGCGCGCGCCGCTCCGCCTCGGCGCCCGGGAAGCGCGCCCCGGCCTCCTCTGCGCCGCGAGCACGCGGGTGACGCACACCGCGCAGCCGCGGGCGTGGCGCCCGCCGCGCGGCGCGCTCGCCCAGCGGACCCACAGGCGCCGCACGCCCCACAGCCACCGTGGCGCCGCAGCGCTTGAGCCGAAGACAGGCGCGGCGCATGCGCACCCAGCCAGGGCCCACAGGGCAGCGGCGTGCGGGAGAGGGCGGGCGGCGTACGCAGTTTGCGCAGCACCAGCTCCATGCCGCGCGGCGTGAGCGCCACGGCCCGCCGCTTCTGGTCAACCGTGAAGTGGCCCCAGCCCGGCTGCTCCGTCTCCGGGTGCACGCGCGCCTCGCGCAGCGGCATGGCGTCCGCTTCATCCGCAACCTGTCGCACGCGCCCCTCGCTCATGCGGCCGCCGCCCACCGGGCATCGGCCTTGCACAGCAGCGCGCACGCTGCAACGGGTGTGCGCTGCGCCCCGCCGCAGAGGCCACCCGCTGCACCCGCCTGCTCACATGCACCCGCCTGCTCACACATTGCACAACTTATACGGCCATGCATGCGCCGCGCGCGGCGCTGCAGCGCGGCCGGGCGGCGCGCGCCTTGGCGGCCAGCACAAAGCGCTCCACATCCTCCTGCTCGTTTGAGCGGCTCAGGATGAGCGGGTTGCGGCAGTCGTCGATGAGCAGCAGGTCCACCTCGTCCACCACCGCGTAGTGAAACGGCCGCTGCAGCGCCTGCGGGCGCGGCGCCGCCGCGCTCGCCGCAGCACACATTGAGGCTCTGGCAGCGGTGAGGTGGACGCAAGGCGCATGCCCGTACGCTCTCCGCAGGCAGCCCCGGGCGCGCTTCGCGCCGAATCCGCAACACACGCGGCCATGCCCCACACGCGGCAGAGCCCGCGGCGCATCGGCGCCGGCGCGCGCGGGCCGGCGCACCACGCGGTCCTCGTCCGGCGCGGTGTTGTCGCGCAGGTACGTCCAGGCCAGCTGCTGCGCGGTCGTGTACGTGACGTCCGCGGCGAACGCGTCGCGCGCCTCGGCCTCGCTCGCGTCCTCGCCCACCACCGCCACGGTCAGGCCCAGGAACTCCAGCACCTTGCCCATCCTGCGCGCGCGCCGCCCCGGACTCACTGGCCCGGTGCAGGCTGGCGCACGCTGGCGCCCGAAATGGCCCGCGCTCCGAATTGAGCTCCAGCTCACGCCTAAGATGCACTGCTTCAAGCGACGAGGATGCACTGCTCGTCACCCCAACGCCCAGCAACATGCTTGCCCGCCCGCGCGTCCCAGCGTGTGGGGAACAGGGACCGGGCAAAGGGAGGGCGTCCGCGGCCGGGGTGGCACCACTCACGGTCGCGGGCGGCGAGGTACACGTTGACGGTGATGATGTGCACGCCGCGCCCGGACAGCGCGTTGAGGTAGGCGGGCAGCAGGGCGGCCAGCGTCTTGCCCTCCCCGGTCGCCATCTCCGCCACCTTACCCTCGTGCAGCACCATGCCGCCGACCTGCGCGCCAAGCCGCCTGGCTCAGACGCCAGGGCGTCAGCGCATGTGCAAGGCCCTGGCAAGCACAGCGCCCGACTCCGCCGCCGCAAGGCGGTCATACTCAGCAGCCACTGTCTGACTCTAAGCAGAGCGCTTGGGGGCTTGGGCTCGGCCTCCGGCAGCACAGGTGTCTGCAACACAGAGCGCTTGCGCGGTGTGACCGCAGGGCCTGTGAAAGACGCGGTGGCGGCGCCGAGCAGCGCGCGCACCAGCTGCACGTCGTACGGCCGCAGGCCCAGGACGCGGCGCGCCGCCTCCCGCACGACTGCAAACGCCTCCACGAGCAGGTCATCCATCGGCGTGCCCGCGGCCAGGTAGCCGCGCAGCTCCACCGTGCGCCGCTGCAGCAGCTCGTCCGGCAGCGCGCGCACCTCCGGCTCCAGCGCGTTAATTTTCTCCACCGTCTGCTGGTACCTGCAGCGCCCCCGCCGCAGCTCGCGCAAGTCTTGTGCCTTGGCAGCGCGGCAGGCGCGGGCGGGAAAGGCAGTCAGCTGCGGTGACGGCGGCGCACCGGCTGAGGTCGCGCGCCTCGACGCCGTTCAGGCCCTCCCGCCAGGGCCCGGACAGCCAGAGCTTGCTGACCTGTGCAGCCGCACCCGCCCGGAGCGCATCCAGCACTGGAGCTGCCCGGGACGCCACTCCTGCATAGAGCCTGGCGAGCGCTGGCTGGTCACGCGCGGTCCCTGCCTGCGCAGCGGCATGCTGCGCATGCGCAGCCACTACTCGCTGCTGGCCGAACTGCCGCCGAGCACACCGCTGCACGAGCGCACACTGCCTGCAAGCTGCCCGCTCATCCAGGACACAGCCGAGCCCGCGCCGCCTGCCTGCTGCTGCACGCCCCAGGCTCTGCGCACACACAGGCCGGGCAGGTGGCTTTGTTGGCACACAAGAACTGCCACAGCTTTGCATAGAGCACTCAACACTGCTGATCGTTACTGCAAAGCAATCCTTCCTTCCTCGCAAGCCTCACCTTTTCCTGTTTGGTGCATCTGCAGCCCACAGCCCTCGCTTGCCTGGACGGGGTTTAGCCAAGTGCGTCCAACTCAGCAGCGCAGCTCAATTGAACGCACAGACCGACCCCACAGTCGTACAGCAACAGCAGCTTCAAAACCTGCATTGAGCACACAGCACTGCATCCGTGTCCGGCTGGGCTCTTGCTGGACAGCAGGCGTCAGAGAAGCTGTGGGGAGGCTCGGCCAAGGCTTTGTGGGTGTGCTGCAGCAGAAGGCGAGGCTATCACACACCGCTGACTTCAGCACTTCACTGACACTGACGCCGGCTCCGGGTGCATGCGCAGGGCATGTGCACAGACACTGCTGGCAAAGCAGATCAGATCCGTCCCTGGCCGCAAGCGCCTCGCGCGCACGGGGCCTCCGACCTTGCAGGTCTTGACACCAGGCAGCCGATCTTGTTCCAGGTGCTCCCCAGCGCGCTCCCGGCACGGTTGCATGGCACCGCTCAGGCACCCGGGGGTCGAGCGCCAGGGCGCAATGTGGCCCACCTGCCTGCGCAGGTGGGGCTGCTCGGACCGGAGTACTGGTGCTGGGTGCACGCGCCGGCGCCCGGCGCGCCGCGCTTCTTCCGCAGCAGCCTGCTGGAGCACTGCACCAAGACGCCCTGGCGCGCCCCCCGCAGCGCACGGCGCCCACAAAGCGATGCGGCCCGCCGCGCTGCAGACCAGGCTCGAGTGCGCGCGCCGCAGGTGGGTGGTGCCGCTGCTGTGGGGCCCCGTGTGGCTGCTAGCGGCCGCGCGCGCGGTCGCCGCCGCGCGCGCGGCAGCGCCCTGGGCCGCGGCAGCCACGGCCGCGGGCGGCCTGCTGGCCTGGCACGCCTTTGAGTGCGCCCCGCCCCGCGCGCGACCGGTGCTCCCGCCCTTTGCTTGCTTGCTCAGTCGTGGCTGCGACTGTGCACGACTGCTGCGTCTCCCACACTCGGCCACAAGGCTGCGTACCTAGTGGCATGATCTGGCTCCCCGAACCGGCCGGGCGCGCCAGGTACTGCGTGCACCGCTTCCTGTTCCACGCGCGGCCGCGCGGCTACTGGGCGGTCACGCTGCACTTTGGCTTCCACGGCTGCCACCACAAGTTCCCGGCCGACGCGGCGCGCCTGGTCTTCCCGCCGCTGCCCGCCGCGCTGGTGGCGCTGCTGCTGCGCGCGCTCGCGCGCGCGCTGCTGCCGCCGGCGCGCGCCCCTCAGGCCCGGCCGGGCTGTCCGGCAGCCGCGGCTCTGGCCATGCATGCGCACCTGCTGCGCGGCTGCTCTGGTTGCAGGGCTGCGCAGGTCGCCTGCAGCGCCTGCCGAGTGGTGATCGCTCTCTTGCTGTGTTGCTGTGCGGGACAGCCGGTGCGCCGGCCGCGGCAGCTGCGGCAGGCGCGTCCATGTGCGCTGGGGCCCGCGCATCATGCCAGGGCCCAGGGCCGAGCCCGCGCGCGCGCGCAGGCGCTGGCGCCGGCGGCCTTCGCGGGCGTGCTGGGCGGCTACCTGGCATACGACTGCGTGCACTACGCGCTGCACCACGCGGCCGGCCGGCGCGGCTGGCTGGGCGCGCTGCGGCGCGCGCACCTGGACCACCACTTCCGCCGCCCGGGCGCCGGCTTCGGCATCAGCAGCGGCCTGTTCGACGCGCTGCTGGCCACGCGGCCGCGGTGACCGCCGCGCGGCGCCGGCTGTGAGGGCAGTGTTGGGAGGCACAGGACGTGTATTGAGAACACGGCGGAGTCGCGCGAACGTGTGCTTGGCTCCGCCTGTAATGCGCAGGCTGTTGAGGCTTGCCGCGTGTTGCGCGGCAGCATGAGTGCTGCGGGCGCGAGGGAGAGCCCCGCACGGGTGCGGAGGTGTCTGTCGTCTCTGCGCTCAGTCAGGGCTTGCCGCAACCGTGCAACGGTGTGGTCCGTGGCTGGTTCGCAGTTGTGCATGCAGAGGCGCACGCTGCCTGCCCAGCCCCGGAGAGCGCTGCAAGCACCAGAGATCAGACAGACGCGGCAGGTGGCATGACCGCCCCCTGCCCGCTGGCGCAGCCGCGCCGCGAGGCCGCAGGCTGCCCTCAGCTGAATCGCACCGCCGCCCGGGCATGGACGGCCACCGTGGGGGAGCACGGCCCGCGCTGCAGGGCCACGTGCGCTCAGTCGATGGAGCAGAGCAGGGCGACGCCGCGCAGTGTCCACTTGGCCGGCGGGTCGTCGGTGCGCAGCGGGAAGCTGGCAATGAAGTTGAGCCCGGTCCGCTTCTTCACGCGGTACGTGGGCGCCTCGTACAGGCCCAGCTTCTTGCGGTCCTTGGCCTGCGCCGGCCCGCGCCCGGCGGGCGTGGGCGGCGACGGGCGGGCTCCCGCCGCAGCCGCCATGCCGGCCGATCTGCTGCATACAGGGCCCGCGCGCCGCAGTCACATGATGGCCGCTCGGGATATGGTCGCGGGCGGCGGGCGGGGGGCCGCGGGCGGCGGGCGGGAGGCGGGGCGCCGCGCCTGCACGCCGGTCACGTGCAGCACGGGCAGCGGGCAGAACAGCTTCTTGGGCTCCGAGTCCACCAGGCGGCCCTCCTTGGCGCTCCAGGCGCAGCCGTCCAGGAAGAGGCCGTAGATGTAGACGCCCTCCGAGGGCGGCTCGCGCAGCGCGTCTGCGTCGCGCGGCGGGTGCAGCACCTCGGCCGTCATCACCACATCGTCCAGCGCCCAGCGGTCGGCCGCGTGCTTGCGGTTCACCTCCTGCTTCATGGCCGTCAGGAAGCCCTGCGCGCCGCGCGCGTGCAGGCTTTCCCTCCACAGACCCCGAGGTATGCGGACGGCGTGCATCGGGCGCGCAGCGCCCCCCAGCGCCCGGCGCGCGCCCCCACAGCAGGGGCGGGGCGGCGGCGGCGGGCGGGCGCGCCTGCGGGTTGAAGAAGCCGGTGAGCCAGTAGGCCTTGGGGCGGCCGTTGGCCAGCCACTTGGCCAGCTGGTCGTGGCGCTGCAGCAGGCCCAGGAACCAGGTGCCCAGCGTGGACGCCTCCCAGGAGGCCGCCAGCCACTCGGCCGGGATGCGCGCGTTGAACAGCGCGTCCAGCGCGTCGATCAGCGGCCCGCTCAGCGCCACCGTGCCTGCCGCATGCGACACCTAGGCCGCGGCCGCCCGCCTGCCTTCCCCGCCTCTGCATGATCGCCGCGCGCCCCGCGCAGCCGATTGCGCCTGGCCGCAGGCCGCTGTGGCCCCAGGCCGGGCGCCCCACGGCGTCGGCGCACACCCTCTGGCATGCAGCGCATGCAGGCGGCGCGGCGCCGCGCGGGCGCGCGCCGGCGATGGCGAGGCGCAGGTTGCGCAGCATGGCCGTCGTCAGCGCGAGCACGGCGTTGAGGCGGTCGAGCTCCTGGCGCAGGTGCACCGTCAGCGGCTGCGTCGGCCCGCCCGGCAGCCGGCGCAGCTTCTCGCGCGTCGCCTCCTTCTCGAACAGCGGCGGCACCTGCGCGCGCGCGGCCTCGCGCCGCCATCGGCGGGCCCCGACGCAGGCTCTTGCCCCTGTACCGGGCGTGGCGTAGGCTATGCGTCATGACATGCAGCCCTTGCTGCGCCGCGCCGCCGCGGCTCCGGTGCCCACGGACCATGCTGCAGTGTGACAGCTGGGAAGCCTTCTGGCCCGCTGCTCAGGCCTGCCACGGGGCCCGGCTCTCCGGCGGGGACGCGGGCGCGCCTTGTGCAGCAGGTCCTCGCAGATGCGGTCAACGGCGTCCTCGCGGCTGAGCCCGCCGCCGCCGCCGCCGCCCTGCGGGCGCGTGTCGAGCACCAGGCGCACCGCCGCTTGCACGCTCAGCGTGCGGAAGGTCAGGTCGGCGTTGGCGTGCATGCCGAACAGCTCGGGGCTCTCCTGCGCCGGCAGGTCCTCCACCACCTGCGGCCCGCGGCAGCCGGCCTGGGCGCGGGCGGCCTACCCTCTCCCAACGCTGCCGCCAGGCACGCGCGCGCGCTAGGAAGCGTGCATGCCCGGGAGCCCGCGCGGTTGCGTGAGCGCGGCCGGCCGCGCATGCATAGACATCGCCGGCCGCTCGGTACGCATGTCTGAAAAGTTGGTGACGAAGGGGGGCAGCCAGCGGTGCTCTGCGCGCATGCGGCGCGCGCGCACCTTCCGGAACACCTCGATCTCGGTCCCGGTCGGCACAGAGTACGCCGCGCCGCCCTCCCTGTACAATTCGTACCCGGCCGCCAGCGCCGCCTGCCGCGCCCGTCCAGCGCTGAGCCCCAAGAAGTCGCCGAGCAGCAGCTGCTGTGCAGGAGCGCTCGGCGAAGACCATTATGTTGGCATCCCCCAGCAAGTCAGGCACGCAGTAGTAGCATTAGATCTTGCAGGCACCGCGCGGCGGGCCCGGGCGGCGACCTGGTGGAAGTAGCGCTCGGCGTACGTCTGCATGAGCAGCTTGTCGAACTCGTCGGTGATGCGGCCGCCGTACTGGATGGCCGCGACCATGTAGCGCACCGTCTCCCAGGTCGGCACCGGCGCGCGCTTGGCGTCCACCTCCAGCAGGTGGTTCTGCGCGCCGCCGCGCGCTCAGCGACCGCGTGCCGCGCGCCCTCCCTGCGCGTCCAGTCGCCGGCCGCCGGGTTGTGCGGCTCAAGGCAGGGGGCTGCCCGGGTTGCCGCGCCTGCAGAAACGTGGTGCAGGCGGCCAGGTCGGACTGGTTGAACTCGTAGGGCACGTTCCAGCCGACGGGGCCGAACTTGCGGCGCTCCTGGACCATGCTGTGCAGGAAGCACATGACGTACAGCAGCTGCCGCCAGTCCGCGCGGTTCACCGCGTCCAGCATGTCCTGCGCGCGCGTGGGGCTTAATAACCTAGCCTTCGCGCGCAGGCGGGAGCAGGTGGGGCTGCGCTTGCGCTCACCCGCTGCGCACAGGCGGCTCCGGAGGCGCGCTCGCGCGCCGGGCGCCGACGGGCGCGGGCGCCATGGGCAGGCGCGCCTGCGTGACCCACTGCAGGGACGTGCGCAGGCCGGCCTTCATGCCGACGGGCGCCTCGTTGGTGATCTTGATGCCCGCCTGCAGCAGGCCGATGGGGAAGGCCTCGTGCGGCTCCGCCGTGATCCACAGCCGGAAGCTCTCGTGGCAGCTCTCTGTGCGCGCCAGCAGCTGCTCCACCTGCGCAAGCGCGTGCGCGCCGCTCGTGGCATCCCGGGCGCCCGCCGCTGCCCTGATGCCAATGCGTTTAGCGCGCACGAGTCTCATGTCATTCATGTCATTGAGCATGGCCCGCCGCCAGGCTCGCGCTCCAGTAATCAGACGGACAGTGCGCAAGGGCGTGAGCACCCGGGCTCGCGACCGGGCAGGCGCGCCTCGGAGAGGTAGGCGAGGCTGAGGTGCGTGTTCTGCAGCAGCACCCACTGGCCCTCGGCAATCGCGGTCGCCATGTGGCGCCGCGCGATGATCTCCTGCCCCTGGCCCATGCTCACGCCCAGCGTGCGGACCTTCTTGCGCTTGGCCAGGTCCTCGATGAGCTTGGTCGGGTCCGCGCCTGCGCGCGCATGCAGCTGCCCGCTCAGCCAGGGCTAAGGTCGCGGCGCCGCGCAGAGAGCAGCCCCCCGAGCAGTCACGCGCAGCAGGCCGCTCGTCGCCGCCCGGGAGCATGCACGTGCCCGCCTCCATGCCGTCGAGGCGCGTGCGCGGAGGGCGCGCCCGGCGACAGCAGGCAGATGAGCGGCGTTGTGGGCCGCGACTCGGCCCAGGCGGCCTCCATGCTGAGCGGCACGCTCTCCACGAAGCGCTGCCCCAGCGCGTCGGCGATCATGTCGCCCGCGGCGATCAGCGTTCGGTCCTCGCGCCACGCCTGCGGCCGCGCGCGGCATGTGCAAAGGCGCGGCGGGGCCGCTCACGCACCGGCGATTGAGCCACGCGCCGGGCCCGCCACGACAGCACAGGCGCTTGACGAGGCCATTTGCGCGGTTTGCGCGGGGTCGCGGCGCGGCGGGCGCGCCTTGACGATGCACATGCGCTCGAACTTGCTGAGCCGCTCCTCGTAGGCGGGCACGGGCGCGCGCTCGGGCGCCTCGGCGTCGTACCAAGCGCGCCAGGCGCCGTCGCCGCGCGCGACCGCGTCGGCAACGTCGCGGAAGGCGTCCAGGCCGCCCAGCGCCACGATGTTGAGCCAGCAGCTGTCCGGGATCCACTCCTGCGCGCGCGGCGTGCCGCGCTGCAGGCCGTCCCCTTGGACGCGCGCTGGGGGCGGGGCAGCATGTGCTCCTTGTCAACACAAGCTGTCCATGGGCACTTGGACTCGGAGCGCTGGGAGCCGCAGGCCTCATGCGCGCCTTGGGCTTCTTGCGGACGCTGTTGATGTCGAGCGCGCCGCCGCCGCGCAGGAACACGTTGACGTCCTCCGACTTTATCTGCGCCGACCAAGCGCATCTGCCGTCACGCATGCTACCTGTTTTCATATCCTTGTTGCGACGGCCACCCGCCATGTATTGAGCGCGTGCCGTGCACGCGCGCAACAGCGGGCACGCAACGGGCGGGCTCGTGGCACGGCCACGAGAGCCACCGGCGCGGGGCGCGCCTTGCCCGCGGCGACCAGGACCGATGCGGTCATCATCCAGGCGAAGATCAGCTTGTGCCGCTCAAACAGGCCGCGCTGGATGTACTTGTAGATCTCGAACGTGAGGTGGTCGATGATGTTGGCGATGCGCTTGGCCGGCATGGTCGCGCGCTCGGCCGTGTCGATGGCCGCCTCATACAGCCCGGTGAACTGCGCGCGCCGCGCGTGCTTCGACGTTCATGCACATGCCTGCATCGGTGACTGCCAGCGCCGCATACCAGGTCGTGGCGCTCGCGGTGCGACATGTGTTAGCAGGTGCCGCACCGACCCTCATGCAGGCGTGCCCGCGCTGGGGGCGCCCCGTGCGCCACAGGATGGCCGCGCGGGCAGCAGGGCGGCCGCGCCTGCGCGAGGCTGGTCTGGTACATGCAGTTGACGCTGGAGAACTGCGCAATGAGGAAGTAGATGAGCGTGGCGCGGCGCGCGACCGGGCGGAACTCCTCGCACGCGTCGCTGATGCGCCGCTTGGCCTCGCTCGCGCCGGCCAGGCGCTCGTTGACCTCGCCCGCGGTCGCCTTGGTGCTGGCGAGCACGCCGATGAGCTCCGTGTCGTCCAGCAGGTTGCCCTGCGCGCGGCGCGCGCGTCAGGCCCGGCCGTGCCTGGGTTAGGGTTAGGGCTGACAGCTTCACTCCAAAGCAAATCAGATGGCGCCGCTGTGCGGCCTGCCGATCCGCGCATGCGTCGCCGACTAGCTGGAGACAGAGGGCCAGTCCTTGGCATGCGTTGCTGAGTAGCTGGAGGCAGGGGGCCAGTCCCCGGGGCGGCGCGCCTGCGAGTTGGACAGGCGGAAGAGCAGGTCGTCCTCCAGCTGCTTGATCTTGGTGCGGTAGCTCTGCACCTCGCCCACCAGCGCCACGCGCTGCTCCTCCAGCTCCGTCTTCTCCTGCGCGTGCCCCAGCCAAAAGAGGCTCAGCTTGTCATTTTGCACCCTTCCCCCTCCTGTCGTGTGAGCCGTGAGAGCTGCACACGTCGTATGATTGTCATGTGAGCTGCGTACATCACACGGCCACACCTCGTGCGACATACCCGGCAGCCACAGACCGGGGCGTCATGCGGGAGTGCACATGCGGTGGGCTGCACGCCTTGAGAATGAGCCGGCCCAGGAGCTGGTCCTCCAGGCCGGCCTGCGTGACGGTGAAGTCGATGACGGTGACGCGCGCCGACAGCTCCGGCGTGAAGTGCGGGTTGGGCAGCCGCGTCGTGCAGAACAGCCGGAAGGTCTCCGCGTAGTCCACCTGCCGCCGGTGCTAGGGTTAGGGTGGCCAGTACCAGCGTGCTCTCTGCATGCAGGGTTGCATACATCATCACCACTGCTGTGTATCAAACATGCCAGGGCCCCGGGCGCATGGTCACGCGCGGAGCCGCAGCGGGCGCGCCTCCTTGTCGGCGAGCTGCATGGTGAGCCCGCGGCCCTTGCGCGTGACGCGGCGGTCCAGCACCGGGTCCAGCACCGGGTCCAGCTCCTCCTCGATGTTCTCAATCAGCAGCGGCCGCCCCTGGGACAGGCAGTCCTGCGGGCCGCGGCGCGAAGGTCAGTTAGCCCTGAGCCAGCCATGGCCCCAAGCTGGACCTCTCCCGAGCTCGGGCTGGTGCCAGCGGAACATACGCTGCGCCCAGAGCATGAGGGGCTTGATGTTGTTAGCTGCGGAGTGGACCAGCGCAGGCATGCGCCACCGGCACATGCCGAAGCGGCCCGGCCCGGGGCGGCGCGCCTCCAGGGCGGCGCGGAAGGCCTTGTCGGCCAGGCCGATCGTGCGCAGCTGGTTGGCGGCCTCGCGCTGGCGCAGCCAGGCGCGGCCCTGGCCCTGCGGGTCCACGAGCACGGGGAAGCGTGTGGCGCGCGTGACCAGGATGCCGTTCTGGACGCTCAGGTCGTCCGTCGGCAGGCCCTGCGCGCCGCGCGGGCGGGCGCGCCCATGAGCATGCCGCGCGCGCGCAGTCGGCGCCTTGTGAGCTACGATTTTGTGGGCACGTGCGGCATGCCCACCAGGCAGGCTGAGCGATCGCTCTCCCAGCGAGCACTCCGCCGGCACTCTATTAGTGCCCTGCTCTTCCATGCAGGGCGGCCAGGCAGGTGTGACAGCAGCGACGGCGCGCCTGCAGGACCCACTCGCCGACCTCGGACTCCTCCGCCAGGAACGCGCTGACGCGCAGGTCCTGCGTGGCCGGGATGCGCATGCGTGCGCAGCCGCCCGCAAAGTCGCGCGCGAGCAGCAGCTCGCGGAAGTCGCGGTTGAAGGGGCCCAGGTAGCTGACGAAGCTGCTGGCGACCGCGCAGTCGCCTGGCGCGCCGCGCCACAAGACCCTCACTGACAGCCCCGTCCTTTGCATGTTCTGCGCGGCTTCTGAATGCAATCGCTCTCGGCAGCAGCCTCCTCAAGTCTGCTGAGTGAGTGCCGCTCTGCAAGCGCGTGCACGCTTGCGCGCACCGGCACCAGGCATGTGCTAGCAAGAACCTGTGGTCGAGCTCTGCCAGGCTCCGTTGCCCTGTGGGCATGAGCCCCGCCCACATGCACATGCAGGCCCTCACACCACCAGCGGCGCAGGCGGGCGGCGCGCCCGTGAGGCGCTGGATCTGGTCGTCAAAGTCCTTGCTGAGCCCGGTCCAGCGGCCCTCCTCGCCGGCCAGCGCGCCCAGGAGCGCGTTGGCGGCCGCCATGCGCCGCGCGGTGGACGCCGCGTCGTCCTCCAGCGCCTGCTTCTGCCGGATGGCCGTGTCGAAGTGGCCCTGCCGCGTGCGGGGCGGCGGTCACGCTTCGCTGCCGCCCTCGCCCCTCCAGGTGCAGGACAGGCGCGGGCATGCGCTGGGAGGACAGAGCTGTCCAGCTCCTGGCCGGCCGGCCGGCCTGCCTAGCTGCGCAGCTGCCAGGTCAGCTGGCATCACCGCAACACATGCACCGTGCCGCTGGCTTCTGTGAGCTACCACAGGGAGTTGCTGCTCACTTTGAAAGAGGGGCGGCTTCCATCTGCTCACTCCCAGGAGGCCGGCCGGCGCGCCTGCATCTCGTCCAGGCGGCCCTGCACCACGGCCAGCTCGTCCAGCGCGGCGCCCTTCTCGCGCATGGCCACCTTGAGCTTGGCCTCCGCGCCGCGCAGCGCCACGGTCTTGGGCTCCACCACCTTGGCCACGTCGTGGTACGTGCACATCGCGGCCGCCCAGTTGCACAGGCCCGCCACGTTGCCGCTCGCCTGCGCGCGCGCCCCGCGCGCGCGCTCCGGCGCCGCCCCTTCTGCATCATATCGCTTCTGCTCCGTGCCGCACCGCTCCCGCTGCCAAGCGCAGTGCATGGAACTGCACGCGAGCGCCGCACGCGCGGCGCGCGCCGCGCCTTCTTGGCGGAGTCGTAGTTGAAGTCGGGCGCGCTGAAGTAGGGCTTGAGCAGCTCCACGGTCTCGTCGGTGATGCCCTCCTTGGGGAAGTTCTGCAGCGCGGTCAGGAACTGGATGTCGCCCATCATCTTGACCGCCTCGTCGTACGCGCCCGCCAGCACCATGGCGCCCTTGCAGTCCTGCCACACCGCCTTGCCCACCGGGAAGTACCTGCGCGCCGGGAGGCACGTTCAGCCACAGTGAGCGCTTGAACGCGCGCGGCACCATGCTGTCACCTGGCTCGCCTGCCCATAACCCGGGAGCTGTCACAAGGCTGAGCCTGAGGCGACATGCGGCGGCGCCAGGCACCGAGGATGCCAGGAATGCTGCATGCGGCCGAGCTCGAGCCAGGCATGCATGCCCCGAGCGGCCCGCGCGCGCGTGGCGCGCCGCAGGAGCAGGACGCAGTCGAAGATGCGCTTGACAACGTCGGGCGGGTTCTTCAGCGCCTTGAGCCCGGAGATGTCCTTGGGCGTGATGCTGTTGAGCGCGGCCAGCGCCGCGTCCAGCGCCGGCTGCGCGCCCGCCAGGTCGCGCTCCGCGTCGTCCTTGACCGCCGCAATCTCCTGCGCGGCGCGCGGCGCTGGCCATGGGTTAAGGGTAGGCTAGGTCCCTACCCTCTCCCTCCGCGGCTGCGCCCAATTCCGCGACGGGTCAGGGTGCGTGGGCGAGCCTCAAGCGCATTACAGTGAATGAATAAGGGGACAGGCCCGCAGGCACGGCGGGTGCGGGCAGGGGCCGGCGCGTGGGGCGCGCCGCAGCGGTGTTGGAGACGTCGCTGACGATGACGGCAACCTTGCTCTTCTCCTTCTCGGCGACCGCGGTGCTCGCGCTGATCTCGTGCAGCATCGCCTCGGCGCTGCGCGTGGCCACGGCCAGGTCCGCGTTCTTGACCGCCAGCTCGCCCTGCGGGCCGCCGGCCATGCACCGGTGGGCACGCAGCGTTCTCGAAAGTTGCCATGAGTTCCTGGGTTTTCGAAAGACCTGCATCAAGGCTGAGCCTAGTGCCACATGCAGGCAAGCAGCCCTGTCACAGGCGGTCGCGCAGCCGACGAGGAGCGCATGCATGGACGCGGCGGCGCCGCGCGCGCCTTCATGCGGTTGACGTCTACCTTGGCCTCGCTCATCTTGGCCAGGCCGCTGTTGATTGCAGCGGCCAGCTCGCGCGTGGCGGCCAGCTTGCGGCCGTACAGCTCGCGGTAGCCGGTCAGGAAGGCCAGATACGAGCGTGGCGTCACGTACACGTGCCGCCGGAAGCGCTCAAAGTACTCGGTGCACGCCACCGTCACCGCGCTGTGCACCGAGCCCATGAGCAGCTTCAGCTGCTCCTTCACCTGCGTGCGCGCGCCCCGGGTTTGCGGCTGCGCCTGACACTTACGTTGTCTGGAGGGCGCTTCAAAAGACGCTGAGAAAGCGGTTACGAGAGGCTGTGCTTCACAGCCGCATGTCGATGGAGCGCGTTCTCATGCGCAGGGGTGACGCCGATAGGCAGCGGCAGGGCGGCGCGCCGGGGCGGGGCAGGCCATGGGCAGGTCGTCGATGGCCTTGCTGGACACGGCCGTCAGCGCCTCCTCCGGCCACGCCAGGAACCAGTCGATGGTGCAGCCGTTGATGAGGCCCGGGAACTGCTGCGCGCGGCGCGAGAACTGGCCGCCGACCGGCGAGAAGCAGAGCACGACGTGCAGCCGGTCGCGCACGCGGCCCAGGAAGAAGGCGTACACCGCCTCGCCCGTGTCCGCAGCGCCTGCGCGCCCGGGCCGCGCCGCCTGGCGCCTTGCCTGGCTATGGATACCTGCGGGCTGCCGGACACGGACACAAGCATGGAGGTCAAGGCGGCACCGAGGCGCCTGCCGGCCGCCGTGCAGGCAGGGAGGGCGGGGCGGCACCGGGGCACTCTTTCTTGAAGGCGGGGCGCAGGTCGTTCAGGATGGCGTCCAGCTCGTCGCGCGGGAACAGGCCGGCCACCTCGCCCGTCATCAGCAGCTGGTTGATGTACTCCAGGAAGCCCTCCTCCTTCACCTCCGCATCCCTGCGCGCAATATGCGGCGGAGCCTAGCGCCGACCGGGCGCATGTCTGCAGCCGCGGGCTGTGCTTCGCCGCGCTGGATGGCAGCCAGGGCCGTTGGGCGTGACAAAGCGTCAGGCGTGTCCAAACAGCTTGCTTGGGCGCACGTGAAGATGAAGGCGACGGGCTGCCCCTTGAGGCCGGCGATGCGGTAGATGGACTTGAGGTCCTCCAGCAGGTTGGTCACGTTGTATGTCTTGGTGATGGAGATCTGGAACGGGTAGGCGCCTGCCGCGGCGGCAGGTAGACTGCTTGCGCATAGTCTGCATGCTGAGCGATGACATGCGGCGGGTCCACGAGGCGAGCGTGTGTGTCCTGCATGCGGGCAGCGCGCCTGCGATGTAAGCGGCGAGCCGGGCGAGGCTCTGCTTGCCGGAGCCGCCCACGCCCACCAGCAGCGCCGAGCCGCGGTCCAGCGCCAGCAGCCGCGAGATGCGCATGAGGTGCAGCAGCGCATCCTGGGGCCGGCACAGGCTCGCGCTTCACACCGGTCCAGCGCAGTGCTGCAATGTTTCTGTTACTTCGACAACTCCACTGCGTGTGCGGGCAGCGCGTGTTGCAAACAACGGGCTCCCTGCTGAACCAGGCTGGCCCTCCTGCATGCACATGCTGGGAGGCACCTGGAAGAGGACCAGCTCTAGCTTTGCGCCGCGCGTCTCCTCATTGAACCGCCGCTGCAGGGCCTCCACCCGCCGCCTGAATGCAGCCCGCCACCCTCAGCTCTCCAAGTACCTCTCAGGGGCCGGAGCAGCAGCGCACGCTGTCACGAGCGTGCTGACGGGCATGCGCAGCGCGCACGGCGGCGCGCGCGTGTAGCGCATGGCCGCGCCTGATGTCGGGCAGGCCGCCCGCGACCGACTCGTAGAAGGACGGGTGCGCGTCCAGCACCTCGCCGGTCTCCGCGTCCGTCACTGGCTCGCGCAGGAAGTCCACAAAGTGCAGCGGCTCCTCCAGCTGCCGCACCACGTCCGCGGGAAAGTGCTGCCTGCGCTGCGCGTGTGCCATCGGGCTGGGCCTTGCGCCATGCGTGTCCGTATGAATGCCTGGCCGCACCAGACGGACGCCATGCAGCCACGCATGTCCCGATGACTGCCCAGGTCAGCGAGCGAGTATGGGATGAGCATGCATGCTTCCTGCACTCAAAGAGCGACCACAGGGCGCGCGCTTGGAGAGCTCGCGGATGGCGCCGTCAACCCAGGCCTTGTCATCATTGGTGATCATCTTGTCGCAGAACACGCGGCCGCACTCGTGCGCCCACAGCGCGGCCAGGTAGCCCGCAGGGCTGGTCACGCGGCCGCCGAATGCGGGCAGCGGCGCGCCCAGCGGCGAGTCCTTCTGGAAGCGGTCCAGCGAGGCGAGCATGATGCCCTGGAAGACCTGCGCGGAGGGTAAGATGTCAGGTTTTGACTCTCAGCAAGCTTGTCATGGTCTGTTGCCAGCACTCGAGCTTGGACACCGTCTGATGGGCTGCCCATCTGATGGGCATGTCCACACTTTCTTTAAAAAGATTTTTCATGCAGTGCACGCCCAAGGTGTGCGTACTGACTGTTGCACCAGCACTGACGTTTCCTGTAGAAAAACCCTGACACACCTTTGAGATGTCGCGCATGTTGAACAGGTAGTGGAACTTGGCGGGCGTGGGCAGCATCTTGGGCGCCACGCGCGCCCACAGCGCCTGCGTCGCCGCCACCAGGCGCCCGGCCACGGCCACCACCTCCGCGCTGCACGTCTCCGCGCTGAAGCGGCCCTGCATGTTTAGGGCCGCAAGCCTCGTGCCTCACACATGGTGCTCAGTTGGGGTGAGGACTAGGGTTCTCAACACAGGCGCGCGCGCCTGGACGAGCGCGCCAAAGATCATGTTGATGGCGGCGCCGGAGGGCTGCGGCACGTTGAAGATGGCGAACTGGCGCTTGAGGCGGTTGGGGATGTCGTTCTTGCCGCCGCCCGGCACGTTCATGGCCGCCACGTACCTGCGCGGCGTGTTCTAGGAGACGTACAAGGCAGGCGTGGCATTGCTGGGCGGCGGCACGCGACATGCAGCCCTGGTGGCGTGCATGTGAGCTGCGTGGGCGGCCGTGCCTGGTGTCGACAATGAACCTGAGGTCGCCGATGGGCTTGTCCAGGGAGTAGATGCCGCCCTGCTCCAGCAGCTGGCGCACGATCTCGTTGGTGACCTGCAAAGCGCAACACCATCTCGCCTGCACAGGCCAGCTTGCACGCGTGCGTGAACTGCCACATCAGGCTCTGCATGTGCCCAGGGCCCATGCACTGGATGCGCCTGCCGGCACGGGCACGAGAGGGTTGGGGGCGCGCCTGGTCGCCCCACTTGTTGATGGCGGGCATGGAGATGTCATCAATGACCACCGCCATGGTCCGGCCGCCCGCGGGGCCGTACGTGCGGCCCTGCCGCTTCTCCACGCATCCCTGAGGCGCACACGCCATGCGTGCGCGTCAGCGCCCGGGAAGGCCAGCCGCGGGTGAGCCGCCCTGCTCAGGCGGTTGCAGCGGACGCATGCCGCTCGGCACATCTGCTGCCCCGCTCGGGCATCTGCAGTGGTCATACGCCGCGCATGCGGCAGGCGCGTCTGGTTGGCGAGCCGGCCGGGCGCGCGCCTCGATGGCCTGCTGGAAGATGGCGGGCGTGGTGAGCGAGGAGAAGGTGACCGTCTTGGCGCCCATCTCCTCGGGCGGGCAGCGGCCCAGGAACTGGTTGATGGTCGACGTCTTGGCCGTGCCCGGGCCGCCGACCAGCAGGGTCGCCTGCCGCACGCGCAGCGCCTCGGCCACAGGCGCGGCGAGCGTGCATGCAGAGGCAGATGCGCTGACAGTCATGCAGGGGCGGCGGGGGTGCGGGCGCGCCTTCTGCACGGACAGCACGAGCGTGAGCAGGTACTCGTAGCGCACAGAGTCCACCGTTGGGATGAGCAGCTGCGCAAACTTGGGCCTCGCCTGCACAAGCAGGCGCTGTGCAGTGTCACATGCATGCGTTCATGACATGGGATGCAGCCCATACGTTCTGTGCAAGCAGCCTGCAGCGGCGCAGCACCATCATAGCCACATAATTTACGCATGCGCACATCTGTTAAACATGGCTGAGCGCCAGGAAGGCCCGCGCGCGTGCCTGCGCGCGGGGGTACTTCCAGGAGGGCACGCGCTCCCGCCAGGGCTGCCAGCCGGCGCGGTCCTCCGTGACCAGATACTCGTAGACCGTGTCGCCCTCTTCGCCCTGGGCCCGGGCCACGAAAGCGGTAGGCCATGGCAACACCGATGCGGATGCCATTGCTGTGATCCACGCAACGCTCCAAATCCTCCTGCTCTGGCAACGTGGAAGCGCCGGGCTGCAGGCTGGCACGGGGCGGGGCGCCTGCTCGGCGACGGGGCGCGCGCGCCTTCTTGGGCAGCAAATGCGTCTGCGTGCGCAGCTCCAAGTCAAACGCGGCGCGGTCCTTGCTGTCGAGCAGGCCGCCCAGGCTCCAGACCAGGCAGAAGAGGAACACACGCTCCATGGCGACGGCGGCGCCCGCGTCGCCGCCGCCGCCCGCCGTGCCCGCGCCAGCCGTCTTGCCAAGCGTGCCGTCCAGCAGCGTCAGCAGCGTGCCGACCTGGCACACCACCTCGTTGTGCAGCACCGGCTTCAGGTTCAGCCTGCGCCCCGCAAGCGCGGCCCCTTCAGGCCGTCCGCGCACCTGCCTCCACCAAGCAGAGCCACACAGCGTAAGCTCACATAAGCTACCAAAGCTCACTGGTTGCCAATGTGTTAAAGCATGCAACAGAAACAGAAAGAGGCGAGGCGCCGCGCGCCGGACGAAGTCGAGCGCGCGGCCGACAAACTTGTCGAAGCAGGGCTGCAGCAGCGCGGCCTCGGCCGGCCGGCGGCCCTGCAGCCAGCTGGCCGCGAGCGGGCCCCAGCCAAGCTCGACGTCGCTGACGTAGATGATGCCCGCGCGGCTGACGGTGGCCGGCGACGCGTTGGCCAGGTTCTCCGGCTCGAAGAACGCCTTCATCTGCGGCGTCATCAGGATGCGGTCGCCGTTGGCCAGCGTCAGCACCTGCGCGCGTCAGGGTAGTGTTAGTGGACCCTATATGACCCTATGCCTCAGGCGTTTGCACTGGCACGGATTAGGTACCACTACCCTATCTCTAACCCGTGCGGCGCCGCGCCCCGCGCTGGCGCCTGGCATGCGCGTGTCTGCATCAGGCAGGGGCGGCCACTCAAGGGCGGCCGCGCGGCCCTGCCGGAGGGGCTGCGCGCACTGCGCCGACAGGCATGCCGCGCCGGGGCCGCCGCGCGCCTTGTTGTCGTCCAGCACGGTGTTGAGGTTCTCGATCCAGATGGCGTCCACCGGCCCGTCCAGCACGATCCAGTTCTGGTTGCGCTGCTTGGCCGCGCGGCGCCAGAGCACAGCGAAGATGCCGTCCGTCCAGTCGCCGGTCGCGGGGTCCATGCGCCCGAACATCTGGGGCGCCGTGATTGCCTGCGCGCCATGAGCGGCGGGCGCATGCATTAGGTCTTGCCGCAGCGCCATCTGCTTGGTTCGCATGCCAGCGAGGCTGCGTTAGGTGCCATTGTGGGGTGTAGATGGCCACTTGCGCCAGGGTGAGGCAAGAGCGAGCGCGCGCCTTGGGGTTCATGCGCCAGAGCACGTGCTTGGTACCCAGCTCGGTGAGCGCGGCGGCCAGGCACTCCATGATGGCTGTCTTGCCCGCGCCGGAGGGCCCGACCAGCATGATGCCGTGGCGCACCAGGTACGTCTCGTACAGCTGGATGCACTTGTTGAGCCAGGGCGCGTGCGCCTGCAGGCCCCGCTCCGCCACCACCTGCCCCGCCCTCGGGTGCTTGTCATGATGCAGGGTGGAACCAGGGTAGCTGCAAGCACAACGGAATCATGTGACCCCAGGCTGGGTGTGCGCCGACCGGGATTATGCGCCGGCGCGCCTTCTCCAGGGCGGCGGAGATGTCGGGGAAGAACGAGCGGTCCGCCTTGAGGCCCGGGAAGAGGTCGTCGATGAGCGACAGGAACAGCGGCACGTCCTCGGCCACAAACTTGCTCATGTTCATGTCGCGCAGCGTGCGCATCATGTGGAACACCTCGCTCCTGCGCGCCGGAACATGCTATTTTGGTCTGTCGAGAGGTCCGCTTCTTGACAGACTTTCCTTGTGTCCGCTTTCTCAGGAAGATGTGGATGCAGCGGTGGCAGTGCTCGCAGCTCATCTTGTGACATCCTTGGTAATTGGCGAGTTTTACTGCATGCGGCATGCTTGCTTTGTCCTTGACATGCTCAGAGAGCAGGGCGCGCACTTGTCAGGGCTGGCGCGCTTGGAGGCGCCGGCCGTGCGCAGCACAGACAGGATGTTGCGCAGGCCGAAGTCGTAGTGCGGCTGCTTGGACAGCTGCTGCTCGCACAGGCCGTACAGAACGAAGAACTTTTTGGAGAGCGCCTCGTTCTCCTGGTAGCCGCAGGCCGCCAGCTTGACCTGCACAAGATGACGCTCCGCGCTCGGACGTAGGGTAGGGTTGGCTGGCGCCTGCCTTGAGCCCGCAGCCGCCGCGCGCGCGCACCTTCATGATGATCTGCCGGTTGGGCACCATCATGGTGACGCCCCGGAATAGGGCCTTGAGGTTCTCCGGCAGCTCCTGCAGGCCGCGTCGCGCACGGTCAGCGACCGCGCTCAAGCCCCTGGCTGCGGGGGGCGCCATTGCGTGCTACGCGCGCGCCTGTCGGCCGGCGTAGCCGGGGTTCATGGTGATGAAGAAGCCCACGCGTGGGTCCAGCGCCACCGAGGCCCCGTCCGTGAACACAAACTGCCGCTTGCGCTCGCGGATGGCGCTGAGCACGCAGTGCACCTGCGCCGGGGCGCGCCGCGTCGGCGCATGCGGCCTGGCGGTGGGCACGGTGCGAGCAGGAGGCTAGGGTTAGGGTACAGGCGTGCGCAGACCTGCTGGGCGCAGACCGAGAGCACGTCCAGGTTGATCCGGCTGCGCGGTGCATGCGCGCGTCAGCGCACAGGCTTGGTTCAGGGCTAGCCCTAGCCTACCCTTACCCTGTCTTCCGGCCGTGCCACACAGGGCTGCCCATGCGCGGCGAGGCCCGCGGCCAGGCGCAGGGAGGCGCGGCCGCGCGGGCGCACTTGAACTCGTCGAAGCAACCCCAGAGGCCCGACTGCGCCAGGCCCTTGTAGATCTTGCCCATGCCCTTGTAGTCCATCTGGTCGCTGCAGTTAAAGACCACCACGTACTTGCCAAGCGTGTTGCCCAGGTCCTGTGCTCCAACGCACACTTAACACTGCTGGCGGTGTCTGGGACAAGGTCACATGAGCAGCTTGAGAGAGCCGGAAAGACACGAGTTCTGGGTTGGGGTGCGGGCGCAGCGCGCCTTTGTGGTCTCAGTCTTCCCCGTGCCTGCGCGTGGCTGCGGTCAGGTGCCCGACACGCGAGGGGCCTCCATGCTGGCGGGGCCGGGCGCGCGCGCGCCTGCCGGCCCAGCGGGCGCGCCGCCCAGGAACATGCCGAGCGCCTGGCTCAGCGTCACGTAGCACACGTCCGTCAGCGGCGTGATCACCAGCCGCTCCTTGACGCCTGCGCCGCTCAGCAGCAGCCAGTCGCCAGCCGTTTGATGCTGACTGAAGTAGAGGCAGAGCAGCGCTGTGTTCTCTGTGCGGTGCATGCGTCGGCCGGCCTCCCGCCCTCGCCCTTCAGTCAGCAATGCCGCCGCACCCAGGTACTCGAACGAGTACTCAAAGTCGACGTCGCAGATGGTGATGATGACCGTGTTGCGCTCCTCGCGCCAATAGAAGCGGCACTGCTTCAGCCACTCAAAGTCGGTCGGGTCGCGGATCTTCTTCTTCACCAGCTCCTCTGCGCGTCACCCGCGCGTTGCAGTTGCAAGGCCGTGCTGTCTGAGCGCGCACGACACATGGCGCTGCAGGATGGAGCAGGAAGCAGCACGAGGCTTGGTGCAGTGGTTCTTAGGGTAAGGATAGAGATGGGGTTAGCGCTACGCGCAGCCCTGCTCTGTGGGGAGGGCTGCGTGCCGCTGGACTCCTTCTGGTGCATGTGGACCGTGATGCAGGTCTCCAGGCTGATGCGCTGGATGCGCGTGAGGTCCTGGCGCAGCGTGATGGCCACCATCTCGCGCAGCAGCGCCTCCGCCTTGCGCGCCGCGCGCGTGACCGCGCCCTTGTCCGTCTTGGCCGTCGCGAGTGCCACCTGCGCGCGCCGGCGGCGCGGTGAGCCAGCCAAGGGTGTGCGTGGCGCTCCTGGGCGCGACCGGCGGGCAGGCATTGCTGTGGGAGGCGTGTTCGAAGGGCATGCTTCCCCATAGTCAAACGGCGGGGCTGAGCGCCGCCTGCGCATGGATGTGCACGGAAGGGGCACCTCTGTGAGGCGGCAGGCAGCAGGCGACCCTGCGAGGAGGGCACGCGCGGCGCGGTCCGCGCCTGCATGTCGGCGGTCCACTGGAACTGCAGGCCCAGCAGCGCGACCTGCGCGGGGTGGCCGAACAGGAAGTCCGCGAGCGCCATCTCGTTCACGTTGGACGCCGCGCGCTTGATCACCGCCTTCATGGTGCCCTGCATGCCCTCCACCAGCCGCTGCAGCCACGCCTCCACCATGCCTGCAGTTGTGCTGGAGTGAGCTCATGCACTGTATTCACGCATGCATGCAGGAAACGTGTGCCCTTGCAAGAGAGCAGGACGGCAACTGCAGGGTATAGGGCGACTTGATCACATGCGGGCACGCGGCGCGCACCCTTGGCCTCCACAGGCTTCTCAAACTCCACCATCTCGGCCTGCTGGCTGAACATCTCCAGCATCCGGCACTTGTCCGCCTGCGGCCGGTCAGCCCCGGCGCGCGTCGGCGCGCTCACGCCGCACCGCGCGCACGGCGCGCATTTTAATGACCGAGGCTGGGCCGGCGGGCGCGCCTTGTCAAACGTGACTGCCGTGAGCGAGTCGAACAGGCCGGACTGGAAATGCGGCACGACGGCCGCCGGGTCGGAGCCCAGCGACAGGATCTCCAGCAGCGTGGGGTCGGAGACGAAGTAGAAGCGCGGGAACTCGGCGCGCTTGGTCTCCAGGTACGCGGCCAGGCTCTTCTGGCACATCTCCAGCTGCTCCAGCAGCGTGGGCAGCACCGCGCGCAGCGCCTCGTTGGTGCAGCAGGCGACCACGTTGCGCGCCTCCGCCGCGCCCGCCACGATCTGCGCGCCCGCACGCGGCGCCGCTCGGCCGCCCCGCCCGGCAGCCCCATGGATACTAGAGTCCGCGCACTGTGCACCATGACGAGCAGTGGGCGACATGCATGCGCGTACGGCACATGCGGCCCGGCCTGGGAAGAAGTGGGCGGTCGGGCGGCGGCGCGCGCGCCTTCATGAAGTTTTTGTCGATGTTCTGGAAGCGCTTGGCCTCGGCGGGCAGCTGCTTGACGATGTCGCCGCCGGAGAACACGGCCTCCATGTACATCCACAGCGCCTGCACCGCCAGCCAGGCCTCCAGCTGCTCGCCCACCACGCCCAGGCGGCCCAGCCAGGCGGCGACGCCATCGCGGAAGGGCGCCGCGTAGCGGTTGCTGGCCATGCCGCCCAGCGCCATCTGGCTGTCCTCCAGCGCCTCGATCACCTCCGACGTCTCGCTCGGCTGCACGCGGCGCGCACGCATGTCGCTCGACACGCAGCCCAGCCCCATCTCTTCCAGGCATGGCTTGTCCGGTTATCATAATCTGCCTGCAAGAGCAGGGCATGCATGCATGCTCGTGGAGCATGCGCCGGGCGGGAGCGGCGGGGCGCGGCGCCGCGCGGGCGCGCCTTGAGGATGACGGGCCCGCGCGTCTTGTAGTCCTGGAACGTCAGGCTGAGCACCGCCCACTGCGCGGCCAGCGCGGCCAGCTTGGCCTCGATGGCCTCCTCCTTGACCGCCGCCGCCGCCAGCTCCTCCACCTGCGCGCGCGCCCGCCCCGCTGGCTCTTAGAGATACAGACATGTCTCAGCACACCCGCTCCGTGCACTGCTGCAACAGCATCCCGCTGCAGCCCGCCACTGTGCGTGCATGCGCATTCGGGCGCGCTCGCCGCACGCGCGCCTCGGTGGCCAGTAGATCGACAGCGTGCACCGCATCGGGACAGCCGCCGCCGGGGCCGCACCTCCTCGTGGTGCGCCAGCAGCCCGCACGCGAGCAGGTGCGCGAGCTTGAACGTGTCGTCCGCCAGGTTCAGCTCCGCGCCCGTCACGCGCATGACCTCCGCCCAGTGCCTGTACAGGCCCGCC
>JAABUV010001966.1_pt1 | contig 28843 bp, 41 predicted proteins | sample 5559971 | NCBI WGS metagenome assembly JAABUV01 (sample SAMN10711881, study PRJNA513362) | rock metagenome | isolation source: Antarctica rocks | place: Antarctica: Victoria Land, Knobhead nord | collected 2015-12-19
ACCACCCCCCCCCCCCCCCCACAAACCCCCCCCCACCACAACCCCCAACCCCCCACCCAACACCCCCCCCACACCACCCCCCCCCCCCCCCCCCCCCCCAATCATCCGTCTCCCTCCTCTTCCCCATCTATAACCATCCTTACACAACCCGCCCACCCCATTACAAAGTATAAAAGCCCCGCTCTCAGTCCTCGCACTGCAACAGAAGGAGCCTTATCCGTCATGACGTACATAAACCAGGTCGCAGACACGGCCTGTCGTACTCAGCAGCTTCGTAATGGAACATTGGAGTCCGTACAAGCAGGAAGGCTTTTCGTTACGTGCCGTACAACATAGAAGTATATGAGATGCTACAGCACCGATCCATCCGAGGCTCAGAAACGACACCACATTTGCCGCCCACATTGCATGCGATCAGAAAGGCTGCGAGGCCTGAAAGGGCCTGGAAGGAGTTAATAATATGCATTGCTTAGGCTAAAACGCTCAATGGTACAGTCAGTCAATGCTCCACCTTCACACTCTCATCGGCCAGAAGTGTCATCCGTTTGCCCTCGTACACGTTCCACCCCTTTCTTCTCATCCACGGTTCGTTTCAGCACCTCAAGCTTCTCTTGCGTAACCTTGATAGCATGGTCAACCTCTCTGTCACTCATCTTCACATCCGCCAACGCCTTCCGCAAACCCTTACCCTTCATGGTCGCCTCGCGCTGCCTCCTCGCTTGCGCCACAATCTCCTGGTCATTACTACTGTCAGGATAGGCGATGCCTTGCATTCCTACACGTTCTTCGAGCCAGTCCCACAGGTCGCTTTCTTCCTTTCGCCATACTTCTTCGTAGGCGGCGATGCGCTGGGGTGTTGACATGCCAGGATAGCCAAGGCTGTTTGAGGAGGTAAGCTTTGGGCCGCGGAGCCAGTTGATAAGTATGATGAAAAGAAGAAGCCCAATGATCACATTTGAATTGACGATTGGACTGCAAATGTCGACCACTGGGCCCAAGATGCCATGCAATGGTTCGAAAAGGCCCCAGGAGTTTTCTTGCCGTTGAACACCACTGGTCGCCTTATCATCCAGTGGTGTAATTTTCGTAGAGGCTGGATCGCCCTTCCTACGTTTGCCTTTCTTGATTTTCGAGCCGTTGGTGCCCGCGCGAGGCCTTGATGTGACGCCGGCTTTTAGGGCCTTGATCAAGTCATCACCGTAAGTCTTCTGCCCGTCGGTTGCCCCTTTTTCAATAGGTCCTGAGGGTCTTAGTTAGCAACGAACCTCTAAACATGGGCAGGGTTATGAATCACCCTTGAGCCAAGATTTTCCAGTCCATTCAATATTGAAGTTCATGACTATCCTGGTCGCGTTGCCCGGGGCCCACATGAAACAAAAGCGCGTTTTCGTTGCAAAAACATTGCCACTGGGAACATCGGGTGTTTGTGTACTTGCAGTGACCGAAATTGACTTTTCCAAGTCAATGAAGTCCAAAGTTTCAGTGACCACGCACTTGGTTGACTTTGGCCCGATCGAAGCGTAGAGTGGCTTGATGTACGAGAAGGTGCGGACGTTGTTCTCCTCAGAAAGACCTTTCTTGTCATCCTCCATCTGAAGATCCGTACACTTCATTTCATCAAGTAGCCACTTGGCCATGAACCCACCAGATGCAGGTCCAAACACCATAGAGTAGACTTTGCCAAGAGGAGCTGGAACGATGTCATCTTTGAGGAATTTGTCATAGTGGGTATCGCCATCGCTGCATTCAGTCGGCGAATGAGTCGCTGGACCTGGAAAGTCGACACTTGCTGCGCTTGCAGCTGCAGCCTTCTCACCTGCCTTAGCATCACTCGGGGTAGGCACGCCGCCGGCAGCAGCGCCAACTGCCACGCCCATAGCAGACGCTTTTCGTCCTACCGGATCCGCGACGGCTTCACTGCCAGCTACACTTCCTTCAGGTACTTCAGTAAAGTCATCAGTACCTTCGTCTTCTTCTTCGTCTTCGTCATAGACCTCATCGTCTTCTTCCCCAGTAACGTCACTATTTCCGTCACTGCCGGTCGGCTCAAGCTTTTCGGTCTTGTCACCAGTTCCACCTTGATCGAGTCTGACACCATTAAGAGAGCTCTTTAATGACGGGTGATTGATTTTCCAGATACCAATGAGTAGGTCGTAGGTAGCTTCTCGACTGAGCAGACTGCGGAAGGTATGTCTTGCATGTAAGGTCTGTATCGCGATTGCATTTGGGAAGACCATAGCAGTGTTTTCTTTCTCCACGGAGACGATCTCATCAAAGTTAATGATAAGAGTAGTCACCCAACCTAGAATATTACTTGAGAAGCAGATGTGGCCTTCTGAAACGTAAATTCTCCCTGCGAGTATAATTTCGCGCTGCAAGGCGCAACTGTAGTCCTCGATGAGGTAGTCGTCTTCGGGTACACTGCGGAATAAATTATGAAAGTCTCGGTTACGCTTTTTGCTCGCAACGGCAAACCCGGTGAGCTTCGGAGTGCCATTCAATGCTCCGGAAGCAGCGAGAGCTGAGGTGCTAGAGGCTATTGCTGCAGCGATGGTGCCACCGGTAGCAGATGAGCTGTTTCTATGCCGCTTGGCGATGGTCCCAACCCGGCTGCGAACGCTGCCGCTACGACGAAACGTAGCTTCGGTCTCGTGAATACTTCCATTAGGGGGTGTTTTGTCACCTGTCATGATGCTAGATTCGTAGTTTGATCTTAGTTTAACACCAGGCACAACGTCTTCAGCCACAGGTGTTGCTATTGTTTCTTCAACCGCTCTCTCGCTGTACGCCTGAGATACTGCTCGGGCGGCAAATGCGTTCTCGACTCGCGCTGCTGCTTCTTCTCGCTGAGCCGATGCGCCGCTTCTTTCGGAGGCACCATTCGTAAGGGACGCAGTCGAAGAATTATCCGTGCCAATGCCCAGATGACTTAGACGAAGGTCACCTGTACCAAGGGTGTCAACTGCAAGTTTCTTATCCTCGCCTACGGGCGGATCTACTGCATTATCGGTGATAGTCGTAGCCGTATCTGATTCATCGAGACCTTCTCCTTGGGTGGTTTGAGTAGAGGATCTCGATCGTGGTTCTTTGCCTGCGATAGTGTCGCTGAATTGATTGGCGGCGTTCTGCGCGGCCGAGAAGACAGACGAGAAGAAGCCTCCCGAGCTGCCAGGAGAACCTTGAACAGCCGGTGATCTAGCTTCTTCAACCATGGGTGTGAGAGGCGCAGACATGGCACTTGATAATTTACTGGGTGCATGTACGCCAGAATCAGACCTGACTCGGCGATGGGAGATCATGGTGCCAGAAGCCGAGGTGACAGTATTCGCATTTGTCCCTGCCGGAGTTGCACCCTTGGTCCTGAGCGACGGGCTGCTGGGAGGTTCTATTCGCTGATCGGTTGGTGTTGGTGGAGTCACAAGTGTTTCTGGAGTCTCAAGAGAAGCGCTTGTGGGAGTCTTCGGAGTGGTAACGATTGCCGGAAGATCTGACATACTGGTTGTAGGGTTTCTCGTTTTGATGTCGGGCAATTGTGAACTATCTGACGCCTTAGTCCTCCCGAAGTGGACGCTCCCTCTCTTTTCCTTGTTGAAGAGGCCCCCCCGACCATTCCCGTTGCTCTCGGAAGCTACCGATGCGCGATCTGGGCTCTTCGGCGGACTTGAGTTCTTCTTCTTAGGTCCCATTGAGAAGACGTCCTTGATCTTGGCGCCTGGTGAGATCCCTCTGTTCCTACTGCCATCAGCTGCCGCCTTGAGAGACCTCCCACCGTCACTGGGTTCCATCGTTGCAGCATGCTGAGGTGCCAGATTCAGCGAGGGTGTGCTACTTGTAGCTGAGGCTGGAAACGTGTCCGCTTTGTGGTATTGAGGGCTATGGAATTCAGGATTCTGGGATTTGGAGCCGGTGCTGTCCAAATGGAGGTCACTTGGCGCTTCGGAGGATACAGTGGTCTTTATTAGAGGCGAGGACGAGGTAAGGTAGCCGACATGCGACTGGTGCGATACTAAAGGCGGCGGAGCAATAGCAGGATTTTTGTGAGCTAAAGATCTGCATGGAATGTTAGCACCTCGAGGTATCGCTTGCCAGTAGAGCGGAGTCCACAGAAGGCTTGATCAGGTCTCTGATTACAAGACATGCAACGGCTATACGGACAGGGATCTAGGGACAGGTAGAAAGGTTTGAACGTCTTGCGGGTATGCTTCAAGCCTTCTTGCAACGTGTGGAGGGTACGAGCGCCCTCCGCTGGCACAGCCAGCAACGCCGAGAATGCTTGGCACTCGATTCTACCGACAGTAGAGAAGCGCTTGCTTACGACTCTGTGTCTGACTCAATAGTAAGCAAACTTGCACCGTCTTCATCCAACGTGCTCCGACTTTCGTTCTCATGCGACAGCATGTTCCGATCAGCAGCCGTCGCCGTCTGGTCCCCAATACTGCGACCGCGCCCATCTGGCTCTTGTTGCTGCTGCTGCTCAGCCTCCTCTCGCTTCCGTCTCTTCTTCTTGGTTCGCCCTGGAATGAGCTTTGAAAGGGCGCTGGGTCCCGAAGGTAGTCCATCTTCCTCAACGTTGGTCTTCCTACTGTCGCGGACTCTGTCGATGAGAGAGTCAACGGAATGTCTTACACCATTCCGCTCCCCTTCATCTGAGCCATTGAGGGACACGGTAGACTCATCCTTGTCTTTGTCAAGACCCAGGCGGGCCTTAGCCACCAGTCCCTTGAAACCCTTGGTCCCAGTGGATGTGGAGGGTGCCGGAGAAGTCTCCTTAGCTAGACGGTCCATTGGCTGAGGGTCGACCAAGGTTCTGTCCTTAGATCATGGCGTATGTAGGGAGTAAAGAAGACCACAAAGGCGCCGAGAGCGATTGTGAATATAATTGAGCGTATACTGGGAACAGAACGTGCCTATGAATATTGATGACGAAACCAAGGTATTCAATTCGTCTCAACTCCGGAAAACACGACACTAGAAGTCTTGGCGCGAAGATCATCACGCTTTCCTCGGATGATCGGCGTCACTCTCAGCAGAGCCTCCGCTAAGGTCTTGACTAGTACTAAACTAAAGAGCGAAGGAGGTCTTTTACTGGGGTTGATGACATTCACGGAATACAATAGACCACCCTTGAAGCAATGACTAGCAGAGCGATGGTACGCGAAAGAACCTACATTGCAAGGGAAACACCACGCCCAGCTCTTGTATCTTAGCTATCAATTATTGTTACCAACCTCTTCAAAACGCAAAATGCTCCATCGGCCCCAGATCCCGATGTAATCGCAGGACATAACTATATAGCTGACTCTTCCTCTCATAAGTTGCCTAAGATGGATGCCTCAGCCTTGACACTGGTAAGTTCGCAACCTCTATGACTACACGGACACCATACTAAGAGCTTCAACTACTAGGCGCAATCGCATGCTCTCAAGGCATCCAGAGCAAACACCCCCACAGCTGCGATCGACGAACACGATCTGGCGGCGGGCCAGTTTGCAACGGCTGCAAGGGGGATAGATGATGCTTCCGAGGTATGGGCCGCCGTGTTCTCTGTGCAACGCCTTGTGCTCAGGCACGAAGACAGGCATTCCGAACCCTGAAGCTACTCGAACAACATCACGAAAAGCTAGCGCAGCTGCTAAAGTTTCAGAACACACACCCTATCACCAAGGCTCCCGAACCCGTCCCAGAAATGAAGCCTGCCCCGTCCCCGTCCCAGCTTCCAGAACCACCAAAGGTGCAAGATGGATCTCCATACCGGTCTCCATCGCAAAGTCTGCCGGCTGCCCACCGACCCCAACGAGATATTAGCTCTTCGATAGCAAGTAACCTGGCATCTGCCCGCGGCATACCGTCCAACAGACCGCGGAGAAGTGGCCAAGCATCGACACCAGTACTCGCTCAACCTCACGTCGAAGGCAAAATCGTCAGTCCGCCGAGGAGGTCGAAAGTGGGCGACACGTCGTCAAAGACTGTAGCTACACTCAATACTTCCGAGAAATCCCCCACAGCACCAACATTACCCTCTCAACCTCCAATCCCATCCACCAACCCCTCACCCTCTCAACAGGCACCCACAGAGATCTCGCAATCCGACGAACCCTTCAAGCGCTTCTATTCTACCTTTGAATCCCTCTTCTCCAAACTCTCCGCGCCCCTCGCCTTTGCCGGCCTCCCACTCACACCCGAAGAACCACATCAGCCCGAGAAGGCCCCCTCAAAACAACCGACCAGACCCACCGAGCGCGCAACAGCCGAACCAGACTACTCCCGTCTCTTCTCCAAAGCCGCCCTCCGTGCCGTCCGCGAAGAACCCGGCGGGAACAATCTCGGCGCCGCGGAAAGCTTCTACGTCGTCCCCACAACCGGAGGAACCATGCCCTACGCAAGCATACTCACGCGAAATGGCCACATTCCCGCCTTCGAACGCGACGGCGCACGCAACAGCGAAGACTTGGAAGAATTCGTCGATGCGAGGGAGACGCCTGGACCACCCAGTCCCCTCATGACGCGCGGAGGGAAAAGAGTCGCCGGGAACAGCAAAACGATGGAAGAGTTGCAACTGGAGAATGCAAAACTCCGCGACACGCTCGACAATGTCACGAATCGGCTCTGGCAATTCGAAGTTGGCGCGCAGACGTCGAGCGCGGCGCTGCATCAGAGCATTCGCGCCAGCATGGCCGCCTCGGTCGTTGGGGGCCCTGATGGTGGAGAGAGGGTGGAGAGTTTGGAGGAGCAGGTTCGGGATGGGAAGAAGGAGTTGGAGCGGATGGGGAGGGAGAATGAGAAGTTGAAGGGGGTGGTGGGGAGGTATAGGGAGAGGTGGGAGAAGTTGAAGGAGGGGGCGAGGGTGAGGAGGGAGGGGACGGGTGGGAAGGAGGATGAGTTGTAGGATTTGGATGGGTTTGGGTATCTTGGATCTAACGAGTGGAATTTTGGCAAAAGCTGGTTTTTTCTCAGCTCTTATAGGTTTGAGTGATCTGATCTGATCAGGGTTCTGTATTACCTTTTAGTATCGGTAATGAACCGCTGAGCATTACGAATAGACAGAGATCCGGGTCAGACGAAGTAGAGAGTAGGTAGATTTTCACTCTCAGCATGATTCCCACATCGCCTATGGAATTAGTAGGCGAACGAATTTTCAAATCGAAGAAGCCCCTTGGTAGCACAATAGGCAAGCTCTCGCATGAACTATGGGTATCTATCTAGCATCTGCCCCCAAGCATCCGTCCAATCTAAGACCCCTCACGCTTCTTACTCGGTGTCTCCCTCCCACTCCCACTCCCACTCCCACTCCCAACCCGCGTCGTCCCCCTCGGACTCCCACTCGCCCCCTTCTTGATCAAATTCGCAAAAAACGAATTCAACTTCTCATTCTCCGCCTTCAAATCCTCCTCCGTCTCCCTCTTCCCACCCACCTCCTCGCCAATATCATCCTTTCCGAGCCTTCCCTCATCCGATCTCTCGCGATCACGAGACGATTTCAGCTTCCGCAGCATGTCATCGGCGTCGACTTGTATACCGCCCATGTTCACCTGCACGGGGCCGATTTGCTCGTTCATGTTGCGCTCGGAGGGTTTGGTGCTGAATGTGAAGGGGGCGTTGGGGGCGTTAGCTGTGGTGGGGGTGGTGGAGGCGTCTTCGGCGACGAGGCGGGTGAGGGTTTCGAGTTGGGTGGTTAGGAAGTCTTGGGTTGGTTTTGTGAGGACTTCGATGCGGGGTTGGTGGGATAAGGGGTTGGAGGGTTGGGGGTTTCGGGGGGAGGGGATGGTGGATTCGTAGGCTGTGAGGACGGGGCCTGAGGTCTCGGCTGCCGGGTGGCTGTGGTCTGTTTGTTCTGGTTCTGTGTTGCTATTAGGTGGTGGTATAGGGATAGGCTGGATGTCGAGGCTCCATCCACTGCTCGTTCCTTCCACGTCAAAGCCTTCCCTGAGTACACGGATCTTGGCCCACGAGTCCCATTTTGGAGGCACGAGCACCTTGTCTCTATCGATGACGTTGTGCTTGAGCGCTTGCTTCTTGAGTAGCGAGTGTATGCCAAGGGTTGATTGTATAAGTGTTGGCAAAGAATTCGGGGTTGAGTTGGACGTGTATATCAATGATGCGCCGTCTACAATGGTCAGTACGATTAGCCAAAAAGAGCTGGAAGTCGAACGGCAGCTTACGCTTCATCAGTATTGTTCGCAAGGATTGCAGCACGAAATCAAATTCGTCTTCTCTCCAACCTTGCTCGATTTCCAGCGTATCAATTTTGTCAGCCTGTAAGAAGCCTTGTCAGCATCATCTTTCAACCGATATTCCACCACGGTTGTCTGAAGCCTTCACACGCCTGCATTTTTGGTACTCACACCATGGCAGACCACGCAGAGGGGTAGCCCCAGTGGTTCATCCCACTCTCCTTCACTGAGAGGCAACATCACGTTGCTTTCGTTCGCTGTCCCCAATCCTCCAATATCGTTGGCGATAGTCCCTCGTTTCCGCTGCTGCCACTCTTTCGTGACGTGTTCCATGGTTTCAAGTTCTGCATTACCAAGGGAGGAGGTGACGGCTCGCAATATCCTGATCCAATCTCGTAGTTGCCTGACCCAGTGCCACGGTTCCGACCAATCTAGTAGAATGACGACGAGAGTCTCTGGGATCGATGGTGGAGTGAAGAGAGGCTTCAGCAAAGGAGCAAAAGAGGGCGTTGGTTCTGACAGGAGGTGAATTGATAGCCGAGCCAGTATGTCTACTGTCAATTAGCTATGATACCTTTCCCAACTTACACAATGCTCACCTTCCTGGTCTGCGTCCAACACATCTTGATAAGTATATCCAAGTGCGAAGTCGTTCGCAACGATTTGCTGCTTCCTATGCCGCTCTTGCGGTCTCTTAGGAGCGTCGGAGGAGAGCACCTCGAGGAATTCCCTTTGTGTATCAGGCGTCCCTCCTGTCTCTTCTCAGCTACCCCTTTCCCCATTCTCTATTTGCGACCGACCTAGGACGACTATCTTCTTCTCAGGAAGCTTCTTGCCGCTAGCAACACTGTCCAGCAATGAGGACCACATGCCCTTCTCCTCGCCTTCCTTGCTTTGGGGTCGATCATTGTTTCCCGTGTTGATTACCCTTGGGCCTCTGAAATTTGACTGTCGACTCATGTTGGCCTCTGTGGCTCTCGATTGCAGTCACAGATTTGGATCCCTTATACCATGACAGCACCCAGCGATTGAGATTCAGGGAGGTGGAGTGGGCGTGATCGAACCGTCCTGCTCCGAGTGAGTTTGTAGGTACACAGAAGTCACGTGCCGTACGGGAGGACTAGTTCTAATCTTTAGACGCTAGCCGCAATTTTCACCAATGCGCCTCGGCATTGCTCTTTCTCATGGTGCGCAACATGCTTCTTGATGCAACAATATCGATATCTACATCCTGTCTTGCCCCCAGCCACGCGGAGCTCAAAATAACTTGGACACTTTGGTGGGCTGCCGGTTAAATATGTCCGAATCATTTTGAAAGCCGCGTGCCAGCCAACGCGTAGCATCCACTTGCATCGGTGCCCATCCCTTCAATCGTCAGGTGGAGGATTATTTGCGGTCGCCCACCTATCAACATTGTCAAATGAAGCTCTCGCCATCACAACATAGAATGTGAGCTGTGGATTAGGCTTCAATAAGTGCGCTTTCGTAGAAGGAAGAGCAATGATACTGCGGAAAGATGGGTTGAAAGGGTTTCTCACATCAATGACATCCCGCAGGTGAATGGAACACAAATGACCATGCAGAAGGTCTGCAAGTTGTATTTGATTTTCTTGCCGACTGGTACGAAGAACGTCAGTTGACCCGGTGGTTTGAGGAATCTTACACACATACTATGCTTCATGCTCATGCTTGGTGCTCGAGTATATCGACTACTCGATTGATGTCTGATGAAATTTTGACAGTGTGGCTAGCTGCCCTGGATGATGTTTCGAGGCAAATCTACGAGTTTCACAGCATAGGTATTTTGCAAAGGCCAAATCAACGTTGATATCTCGGGTATCGACACTTCTAACAATTGAAATCATAACTTGATACATGAAGTCATCAGATTAGGCAGCTGGGCACTTTGCAGCGACAAGGTTGAAAAGTCAATTACCTCGGTGGCAAGGAATGGGCTCAGCCTCACATCAGCAAGGCTGATACCTTGTTATCTTACGTTGAAAACTTGCTGTTGACCATGATAACATGGCAAATAACTCTATTGCCGAGGCTGAGATGGACTTATCAAGAAGAGAATTAGTCCAGCCAATGACTGTTCTGATAGATAATCGCTGTTGCGGGACCCTTACAACATAGAGGCTCAGCAGCTGGAGGGCAGAAAGGTGAGGATGATCTGGTACGAATAGGTTGGCATATAGCCAATAACGCAAGCTTGTTCGACAAAGTACGACGAGAGTTCGCGATTATCACCTCGACTGCATCTTACACTGGAGACTTGTTGATAATGGCAGGATCAGCAGTGCAGCCAGTAGGCACTACTACTCCATACTTACCCGACTACGAATGGACATCATTCACAGCCTCTTACGACCATATCTGACTACGCCCACCGCTGCTTCGTAGACAATTCCAAGACACTCAAGGGAACAGTCCTTCATTCACCACGAACGGTTCATGTACAACAAAGTTTCACACGATTTATGCAAGAAAACCCAAAGCCTAGGCCAGGAAACGCAGACTTGGGAGTTATGTCAAAACTTCTTACCATTTACAAGCTCATCTCAAACCCCTCTGCCATGAACCTCTCCCTTACTCACCGACCTTCCTGTCCTTCAGCCTCACCTGAAAATCCTCAGGCTTGACAAACCAATCATTACGCACCGTCCAATCATGCTCAGGATCCGCTAGGCTAATATCAAAGCGAACCACGAGCTCCGCGATTAGTTTCTCTAACTCCATCAACGCTATGTTCTTGCCAATACACGTTCGTGCACCTTTGCCAAACTATTTCAAAGACATTAGATTGAGGCTCATTTGAAGAAGAAATCTATCAACGCAAATGACTTACAGTCAAGAAATAGTGCTCCATCTTGGTACTCTTCTCCGGCGATTCGAGCCAACGCTCAGGTCGGAAGGTGTCGGCGTCGGCTCCGAAGACTGATTTATTCGCGTGCGCGACCCAGCTGTTGACGCCGACGATCGTCTTATGGAAGTGTGTCAGCTTTGTGGAAAATGGAACACGTGAAAGAGATATAATAAATAGAACGTACACCTTCGGGGAATGTGCGACCTGCTAGGTCAAGTCCACCTTTTGGTACTACACGAGGTAAGTTGATACCGAGAGCTGGGAACAGCCGTAAGGTTTCTTTGATGACAGCCTGCAAAAGAAGTCTGAGTCAGCATTACTAAAATGGCTGGAAGCGTGAGTTGAAGGCCATGTTCCAGGAGTAATAAGTAGGCGAGAGCCTCAGTATACGCTTATGCCTGCCACATCTTTGCGACTCACTGTGCAAACCAGGAAACGATAGGAAGGCCACCGAAGGAATACATACCGGCAAATACGAGCATTCTCGAGCATCCTTGGCCGTGATCCTCGCACCTTTCGACCGCATCTTCAAACCCTCCACCTCCACCCTCAGCTTCTCCAGAACCCGCGGATACTTGCAAAGGAAGTAGATTGCAGCACACATTTCATCCCCCGTCGTCTCCCCTCCAGCCCCAACCTGTGCGAGCAGATGGTAATTCGTATCCTCCACCTTGAACATCTCCGGGTTCCTCCGATGCTTCGCCAGCATCGAACCCAGAAAATCCGTCTCTAGCAAAGCCCCGCCCTCAATCTTCTCTTCCTGCAAGAACCTGTCTTCCTTCGATGATGCATTCCAGTCCGCAATGGAGTCGGCGACGAACTTGTACAGGTATTGTATGCCTACCTCGCCTTGCCTTGAGAAATACTGCATGACGCGCATGATGAAAGGATGCCACTCGCTAAACACGCCCATGGCGGCGCTGTAGCGCACAACGTTATGGATGATGGATATCATGCTCGCGACATCGGTGCCGTCTTTGAGGAAGCCGAAGGGTTTTCCAAACTATGGCTCCATCAGCTGTTTGCACGAATAAGAAAATACAGGCATACGAACGGTAAGGGCGCCAATAGCATCGAAAGTGTAATACTGGATCCACTCCGACATATCGATGACTTTGCCTTCACGCGCGAAATTCGCCATCTCATCCATGAAGGTATCCGTCGTACTATCGATTTGCCATTCAACATTCACCAAAGCGCCGATCTGATACATGGGCAGCACCTGCCGACGCCGTCTAGCGTTATGTTCATTGTCACGTGTGCTGAAAATATCAGGCTCGACGTTTGGAAAGCCAAAAGCTTCGTATCGAGGTGCCTAACCTCATACTTCAGCCGACGTCTTCTACAGCAACTGCTACAGTGAAAAGAATCGAAGCTGGCTCTACCTTAACCAACTGATCCTTCGTCCGATAGATAATCGACGCGGCTTCCGGATCATCGATACTGTACTCATTCGGGGCCAGGCGCACGATAGGACCGTGTTTCTGGTGCAACTCGATATTAATCTTCTGATACTCGCGAGACCGGATGGCTTGGAAGAGCCAGAGCCGAGTGAATTTCGCCAGCCATGGCCCTGGGACGTCACGGAGGGGCGTTGCGTATGCGTCGTATAGTGTGCGAAAGAGTGCGTAGATGGTGAAGAAACCGAGAGAGAGGTAGACGGTTATGAGCAGCTGTTCGAGCCAGGAATTTGACATTGCGCTGTGCGAGCTTTGTGCGTTTGCCTTGTGTTGTTCTTCTTCTTTGTTTGGGTTGAGAGGAGCTCACGATCGCTCGAGTTGTGGAAAGAGGAATGAGCGCGAGGTCGTCATTGCCGTCTGCCAGCTGGTGCGATAGCTCTACTAGTAGTTCCACAATAAGGTAGATAACGCTACGATGAGGGGTCTGGAGCCACATCATCCTAGTCCCTACCACCATACCGTATACACCCACCATATACAAGCGTAAATGTAGGCGTCTGCTAGGAGCATGCAGCATCCAGTACTTTAGTCTGAGTTATGTTGGTCGTCCTCGGAGTACGGCACCGCCACAAAGACATCTAATGCAGGCTAAGTCGCCTAACCCTTGCAGCTGCATAGGATGGGCTTTGGGGCTGCATGATCCCCGCTCGCTTGTCTGCTTCTGGTGGCCTATGATGAGCTGGTTTTATGCAGCTTGTGTGGGGAGACGGGAGGGGATTTGGGGGTGGGGGATGGGTTGGTGGGGGGGAAGATGGGTTGGATTGTGTGAGGGATGGGTGAGGGGGACGGGGGAGACGGGTTGGTGGGTGGGGATCGTGATTTGGCGCTGTCAATAGGTACTATCTTTACGGATATTTGTATGGCAGAGGCAGCACCGTGATAGTGCGCGAGGCAACAATGGAAAGATTTTTGGTTGTAGTGATGGCTTTTCTATTGCACTTTTTGTGGAATACTGCTCGAAGCACCCTGTCTCTAAGAGTTGGCGTGTCAAATTCCCACCAATACCTAAGGTATTTATTGCCATAGAGGGACGCTGCCGAATTTGGATTTTTATCTACATATATACGGGACCTGCACGTCGTTCAAGCGATAATATGACACGAAACACCAGCGCTGCGGGTATCAAACCCTTGGTTGGTTGATAGTTTCGGTCTCCTTGTCATATCCCCCAACGTGTTGATGAATTGATTGAGTGCGCTTTGGTCAATGATGCCTTTCTATTGCTGGCATTTTCAAGTTTGCAGTACGGACCAGGAAGCGTTATGTAGGTGATGGGACTATAGATCTTGTTTGTACTTGCGTGAGATGGCGATCATGACTGGATTTCGAATGTTGAGAAACAAGATAAGGCGCGAGGCATGTTGGAAGCGTGTACGCATGATTATCGATGTTGTTGTTCGGCCGGACGGCTGACCGATACCATCCCAGGATCCCATGTTCGAGACAGCTGCAGGCTCTGAGACAGTGACTCCTATGTTGTCGAAGACACGCCCAGCAGATGACACATCAGGTCGTTGTGCAAGAGAGCCTAGTCGCGCTTCACGCCCACCTTGCCGATTTTGCGTAGGCCAAAGGCGCCAATGCAGCAGCAGATGATCATCAAAGCAAATGTAGCCCAAAAGCTGGCCTTATAACCAGCTTCCAGAGCGTCTGTTGAATTCTTGCTCGGGTAATGGGAGTGCTTCGTGACGGAATTCGCTACGACGCCCATGACCGCAAGACCAATGGAGATACCGAATTGGGCAAGGGTGTTGAAGACTGCGCCGGCCAATGCTTGGTCGCCTTCCGGAAACACGTCGGAAACTACGAGAATTCCGACGGTGAACAGTACTAGAAGTTGTGGAGAATTCAGTCACGGGGACTGAATAGGGGGACCAAAGGAAAAGTGCAAGACCTACTGTCGACACTGAAGTATGCAAGAATCTGATTTATCCGTTAGGCGTCTAAGCAACTACTTGATTTCTAAGGACATACCTGAGCAAAGAATGCGTCATACCAGTATGGCCACTTGGCATCGATGAGTGCCATTAGTAAAGGCGCACCTGCAGAGAGCAAAGCAGAGATCGTGACAAGATACAGGACCGACAACCGGTGGATGAAGAAACCTGTGGTCAACTCAAGCAAGATACCAACGACGATACTGGGGAGGAATCTGATCGAGGACTCGAGGGCAGAGAGATGCTGAACATTCTGAAAGCTGACAACAGTGAGCGTGCCCTGAATGCTAGCTTTGGGGCTTGAAGACGACATACAACAGGCTTACAAATGACTCCATACTTTGCATGACCGCAAAAGATAGGAGCACCATGAGGCAAATTGTCGTGAAAGCTTTGTTCTTCCAGATGGAGTTTGGAACTAATGCCGGCTTTTGCAATTTTTCTTGTCTCCCAACCCAGAAGATAAATGCTGGAACGAGTGCTAGACTGAGACCGAGTAATATGACGTTGGCCGGCTTACGGATATACCCTATGTCAGACGTGATCATTCTGTCTCACCTCTCAGTAATGGATTTTGAAAAAAATTGCGGGCGACTTACGCCAAAACGTATGAGAACATACTCAAGCAGGCGCTAGCTATCCCTGCGCCAATCCAATCGATACCAACGGCAAGTCTTCTCCAACTTGGCTTTTCTGAAAGTCTGTCCGGGGGCAAAATTCTGACTTCAGCTAGGAAGAGAACCAGTGTGAAAGCTCCAAAAATGTAGAAGGCGACCCGCCAGCCGATGGTGTCGAGAAAGACCCCAGATATTACCAATCCAACGGCGTAGCCAAGAGCCTGCCCTATTCCAAGACAAGAGAAAGCGATATTACGTCTGGTGCCGCTGGGAATGGCCGTGCTGAGAATCCCCATCGAGGTAGGGAGGCAAAGTGCAATTGCGATCCCTTGCATGGCTCGAAACATGATCAATTCAACGCCGGTTTTCGGAAGACCGCAAGCGAGGATGAAGACACCCACGAGGAGGGTCCCAGTCAGGTTGACGATGCGACTACCTATAACATCCGCGACTGACCCGGCTAGCAGAAGGCATGACCCGCTGGTGAGTCTGGAAATATGCGGTTCGGTCATAAGCAAAAGTGGACCCCCGATCGAGATCTCTCGAGCGCTTACCCATATACAGATTGAGGCCTATCTTCGTATCAATTCATGTTATTAGCATCTACGTACGGACTTTAATGGTGATAGAAGGCGATAGGTCTTACCACAAAATCAAACTTTCGGATAACCCTAGGTCTGTTGCGATGCGAGGAATACCGACAGTCAGGATGCCGGTGCTGACGCTGTTTACAAACAGTACGAGAGATAAAACGGTGATGACGAGGAACGATCGGCCCCTTTTGAGCGCAAAGGTGTTGGACTCGATTACTTGTCTGTTCATATCAGAATTGGTTCGGCTTAGATCGCCCCTGCACATGATTAGGATCAGAGTTAGCTTGTTGTGGTATCGAAAACCTTACTAGGAAGTAGAAAGCTGCTAAAGAACGTGGACTCCGTCCTTGCAACCAACCGGACTTGAAACGATCACAGCAGAGCAAGGGATGGCATATTAAAAAACCTGAGCGTGGCTCGAAACCAAGGAGTGCGTCCTTTGAAGACAGACCAGAAACAGATACTGCGTAGTCGAGCAAAGCTTGACGGAGCGATTACTTCTTCGGAAACATTCTAACAAGAAGGCTTGCTACTATGGAATATAAGAAATTGGTAAGTAGTATTGACCGAAGGATAGCTTTTCACATGAGAGGTGCTTCCCCATACAAGAAGCCATAACCAGAAAGTTGTGAATCATGACATGTTCAGGAGGATGAAAACACATGAAATTGCACCTTACCCATCCGTAGTAATGCGCTGGAGCTCCATCACAAAGATACGCCTAGACTGTCAGTGATCAAACGTCGAAAAAAGCACACAGTGTTTGGTCCTGCGGGTCCCAATTGAACAGTATGTAGCTCATAGAAAGCATGGAAAAGACACACGATGAGGACGAAGATATATACCCCAGTGAACGTGAAACTTTTAGTCATTAAGTCGCAATGGTAAGGTTTCGGTATGAGTCATTAACGTTGGATCCCTACTGACATCACGGAACCTTGCACTCGGTCATGTTGAAACTGTTTGATATAAGATCCTGGAAGTTCTTGGTGATTGTACAGTATGTACCTTCATCCATGCGTCCTGCACATACACCATTTTCGCTCTCGTAGGGAGTATGTGACAATAAAGTAAGGTAATGAAAAAGTCTGAGTGGCGAATGCGAATTATTGCCAAGCCCTATTCTAGTCCAGAGCACTTCAGGATAGTCTAGCGCAGATTACATAAGCTACTTTGACCAATCAAGGCTGTTTTGATCTCATGGTGCTCACTTCTGGACCTTGACATTGAAACACAGCCACAAGAAGCAGCTAATGATCCTGAGGTTGGTAGTCAGGAAGATTATGAACTTGATGCCCAACACAGTATGGTTTATGAGGCTGTGGCCGTTGCAGCCTGGACATGTATATCGACCCCACTTCGCGAGGCTGTGGGTATTTCAGTGTGACTTCCTTACTCCAGCTACCTTGAAAGCTCTGCGCGCGTGACATACAATACCGAATCGTTACTCCTATCTGCACGATGGCGGAGGTTGTTGTTGGACTTATCGCTAGCGGTATCAGCATTAGCACACTCGCAGCCCAAATAACCAGCAGCATTATCAAGATCAAAGGATTCTGCGATCAATTGAAAAACGCGCCGGAAGATATTCAGGATATTGTAGGACAACTGGAGATGATCCACAGTCTTCTCGCCGATATCGAGGATGACCAACGGCAGAACCCTTTGTCCAGTCTCATCTGGAATTCCGACTCAGCATCCAGATGCCTGCAGTACTGCAGGCAGGCAGCCGAACGACTCAAGGAACTTACCGAAACCTTGAGTGTCGACCTAGAAGCAGAGACGAAGGCGTCGAGGAAATGGGCTTCCGTCAAAGTGGTGCTGAAAAGGGACAAGATTGATAGATATAAAGCACGCTTAGCATGGACTGTGAATCTACTCTCTATGTCCAATCAGATTTATACAAGGTGAAAGACCTCCTTTCTTCATATGCCAATATACAGACCTGCAATGTCTATGCTATCCTTTTCGCATCACCATGTAGCTAGAGTATCATTAACAACGCTCGTTAGGACCTTGATACAACTCCAACCAGATATTTTCGTTGCAAAATTATCACCTTCTGTAGACCCAACACCACATCTTAGAACGATAGGCCCATCAGATCATCATTCGAACTCGCAATTAGACAATGAATTGACTACCAAAACTGATACACCTACGCATAGCCACCGCTATTGGGACAACCCTTCTATATTTGGGGGAATCTGGCTCTCAAGAACTTGCTATTCCGTTATGAACCGGGAAAAACGTGATGTTACGAACAGGAAGAAAGAGGTTGAAGTGGCTACAATTCGATACCGTAGTCCGTCATGGTTGGCCAACCAAATGTGGAATATTCAAGCTGTGAAGGCATCATATGGCTGGGACATCAGACTTCGGGCATACAACGTCGTTCCTTTGGAGTCTGCGGTCTTCGAATACGCACGGGACAACAATGTGAGAGGCCTTCAAGAGCTGTTTAGTGAAAGAGCTGCCTCTCCTTTTGATTGCAATGATGAGGGTTTGACGCTACTCGCGGTCAGTCTCGCTATCTCTACTGAAAGGGGAAAGAACTAAGACTTAATTTATCAGATTGCCGCTTGGTTCGGTAGCATTGAGGCATGTAATTTACTCATCGAGAATGGCGCAGATCCAAACTATTCAACATCGGGACTGCGGTGAGTGTGACATACAGATGATCTCAGATTTCCCACTGACCAATAACAATCATAGCACACCATTGTACCTAGCTATCGCGTCTCCGTCAAATTGTTCGGAAGACTTTCCGCGTCTTCTTTTCAATAAGACCGAGTTTATACCTAGCCTAGAGAATTACAATGGTTCCGCGGGAGGACTTATTCTATGGCAGGAAACTCTGGACCCTACTTACTACCAGAGGCCATTCGAAGAGCGTTTCGAGCTGGCGGCTTTTTTGGCCGTGGCGAATGGGTCCGCATTGTTCAGGACAGCTTTAGATCGTGACTCAATACTTCATTCCTCGAGTGTAGAGGGTTTCCGGACGTTCATTGTGATCGCTGCAAGCATAGTACGTAATGGGGCGATTCTCTCCGAATACCCAGAAGCACCCTATAAGGCCTACTATGAAAGACCCCGGGAAAATATCAAAGGTAGATGTAAACGCAATATTGAGGATGAAAAGCCCCACTGATAAATTTGTAGGTTGGTTTCCAATAATCAAGAATCTGGTTGCTATGGATTACTATCTACACCATGTCTCCCCGCAGCTATCCAGGACGCCATTGTTGTACTTTATACATTTTTTTCTAGTTAAACTGAAGTATAACAGAGGACTCCAATTGCCATCGTTATTGAATATCTGGCTTGAAAGTCTTCAAAGCTGCGACGTTGATCTCAAAGAATACGGCCAAACAGAATTCGACATGTTTCAGCAAGGACTGGTGGATTGGGACTTTACACAACTGGGGACGTGGCGTATCACAAGATTCAAATACGGATCTTCGCCAAATGATTGGTGCATTGAACTCGAACAGCTAAGCGATTCCTCCACTGAGAGTCCGGGCGATATGCCAGGTGGATGGATTAAAAATGATCAGTCCTGAGGAGAGGCAGATGTGGTGGATGAAGATGATCAGTCCGAAGGGGAGGCAGATGTGGTGGATGAAGATGATCAGTCCGAAGGGGAGGCAGATGTGATGGATGTGGAAGGAGATTTATGATTGCAACAAGGACAAAGCGTTCGCGCACAGTAAGTATCAATTCGAAAGGGGCCAGAAAAGTATACTGAAGATAGATGTGCTTGAGTGAGGGAATTCAATACGAGAACGCTTGATATCATCAGGGAGAACAAGGGAATCAGGTTATATGAGAGCGGAGCAACGTATGCTACGAAATACCTTTACGAAGTAACACCCATCCTACTGCACTCTGAACTTTGAATAATGAAGAACCCTGTCTTCGACACAATCAAGTATGCCACTATAGCCAACGTAGGTGCCGCGAAAACTCCATCATAACAAATTGAAAAATTCCCCATTCCACCTCGTAGGAGCCGTCTCTATCTTCATCTAATGTAGTAAGGAGATTTAGCTATGTAGTGATATAAGGCAAACCTACCCTAAATCTAAGGGCAGGCGTTGGGCATATCATATTCTCCAGTATGCAATTCCAATTTCATGAATGATCATTCGTAGAGAATGTTGATAATATAGAAACTTAATCGTAGAAGAAGTATATGGCGTCCTAATTATATGATAACAAGTGAGACTCTGAAAAATATGAGTTTAGACTAACATAAAATACCGAATGGTATATGAACAGATATGCATAATCATGACGAGATGCTTAAGATTACAGAGGGTTTGGAAATACGAGAGAGCAGGCAAAGGAGGTAGTAAACGGGACTTCATACACCATAAGCGCTAATTTTCAACAAGTCGCATATCAAAGACAGGTGGTTCAGTCTAATATTCGATTTCATGAGAGATTACTTGTAGACAGTTGCTGTAAAATGGCTCTTGGTCGTTTACTCATAGCGGACATCGTTATCTCTCTGCCATAGTGCTACGGACGTTAAAGTACCACGAGTTGTGGATGGGGTACTCTCGGTATCAAAGCGAACATCGGTAAGATAGTCGAGGGATAACACTGGAAGATGTTGGCCGGAAGCATCACGGGCGAGAGATATTGAGGGGAGAAAGAGAAGGAAAGGGTTGGATAAAGTTGATGGGCCAGCCGAAGGATAGGATAGATGGTCTGTGCCTGTGGCTGAAATATGTGGCTGAAAGTCAGCTATTAACGCTAGTCTACTTAAGCTCGTCGTCTTCAGGGTCTTCTTGAACCTATCATCATTCGCAATACCACAGATCATGATGAACACTATTCGCGAGATCCAAAACCTCAACAAGCGCGAGCTCGAAGCCAATGTCTCCATTGCAGGATCATGGCATCGTGACTTTGACGACACAGCATACATCTACATAGGCGGTCTCCCCTTTGATCTCTCCGAAGGCGATATTATCACAATCTTCTCTCAGTATGGCGAACCCACCTACGTCAATCTGATCCGCGACAAAGAGACGGGCAAAAGCAAAGGATTTGCGTTTCTCAAGTATGAAGACCAACGCTCCACAGACCTTGCAGTGGACAACCTAGGGGGAGCGAGCATCATGGGCAGGGTGCTGAAGGTCGATCATACAAGGTACAAGAGAAAGGACGGGGAGGAGGAGGAGGAGAGGGAGAGAGGAATGAATGGAGTGGGTACTGTAGATGCTGATGAAGATAACGAGAGGGAAGCGGAGGAGAGTAGACCGCTATTGAAAGAGGAGGTAGAGCTGATGAAGTTGGAGAGGGAGCATGATGAGGATGACCCGATGAAGGAGTACTTATTGCAAGAGAAAAGAGAAGAGGTCACTGTGGCGCTGGCGAGATTGACGAGTGGCGAGAGGAAGAAAGAAAAACGGCACAAGCATCATCATCGGCATGAGGACAAGAGAAGAGACCGCCACGCCGAGGAGCAAGATGACCAACGGCATCGTCATAGGCACTCTCATCGGAGACGATCAAGAGACCCCTGGTAGAGTGATTATGGGGGTCCTCAATACCTTACAGATACATGCAGCGCTCATGGAGCTGACCTCGAAGCCATCGAGGAAGCCTCGACACATAAAACCCCAAAAGGAGTCTCGTTACCAAAGGATATCAAAGGGAAAAGAGAATTATCAGCCCCACCAGAGCAAAGCAGACTACAGTCTTTGTGCCCCGACTGAGATCGCAATGCGGTGAGCAAGTCACATAGGGTCGACAGTCCTGACACCGAAGATGAACGGGTTCCGGAAAAACATGAAAATCTGGTGGTGCCTATATCGCTTCGACTGTTCCTACTCAGACCTTATCTCCATCATCTGCGTACATCATACCATATCTGGCTTAACTTCCCCATCTGTGGAAGAAAATCTGCTCAGGTTGAACGAGCAAGACGCCCCTGCGCTCAACAACGGAGAGCTTCATGCACAATTCTGCAACATCAAGACTAGCATGTCACCCATCGATCTTCCTTTCAGACTCATCCCTTGTTGTTGTACCAAAACTTTACCAGCGACAGTCCATGACACCTAAAGCATCGTCAACGTTCGTCTATTGCAGCAACGTGCTCCAACCAAGTAAGACGGTCAGCAACAGCGTATTCCCCACCACGAAGCCGCATGCGAAAGAGATAGTGTACAACATTATGCGCCGGTCCGCTTGAACGTTCGGGTGCTACTTTTGGCATTGCATACAACAGTGTTCTGATGGCAATCAGCTCCCTACTCTGTACCACCCAGTCTACTCTACAATCTCCATGACGAGCTGACCAATCCAACCTCTCCTAAAACTCAGCCATATAGTAATCACAACTCAACCGCGGTTCCCACATGCCTAGTGCTTATGCTTCAGCCCCCTCCAAGGATTGCCGCTAAGCAGGTCAGGGAGCCTCTCACACCTCTCAGTGAACGAAGTCCGCTAAGAGAATCCTGCCAGCTAGGACCGTTGGTGGGGTTATAAATCTTGCTCTTTCTCTTTCATAAACAACAGATTGAATTCCTCTCATCAAGTCTCCCACGTGCAATCCTCCTTCAGCAATCATGGCGGACTATCTTCACCCCTCCATGCACGAGCTGTCCCAGACAATCTCCGATCGTACCGCGAAAATCGAGGGATTGCTCAAATCCAAGAACCTTCCACCGCCCTCGTTCGCCGCGGATGCCCCTTGCCCAGACTTCATCCCCGACCACGAAACTGAGCTCCGCAAGCTCAGAGACGAATTGCGGATCGCTTCGAAAACTCTCCACGAATTAGTCACAGGTCCGAAACTCGCATGGATCAATTTCTTGATGCTACAGGTAAGTCACAGGTCCCAATGGACCACAATACCTATTGACTCGAACTCTACTAATCAGACCCCAACAGATGCACGACACATGGACTCTTCAAGCCATATATGAATACAACATCGCCCAATGTGTCCCCCTCAACGGCACCGCCACCTACACCGAGATCTCCCAAAAGTCCGGCCTCGAGCTTGACAAATGCCGCCGCATCATCCGCTACGTCATGACCAACCGCGTCTTCCACGAACCCACCCCCGACCACGTCGCCCACACCGCCATCTCCGCCCTACTCTGCCGCGACGCAGGCGCCCGCGACCTCGCCGGCCACTGCCTCGATGAAGTCCACACCAGCACCGCCCACCAAGTCGCCGCCATGCGCAAGTGGCCCCACACGGTCCTTCCCAGCGAATCCGGTCTCACCCTCGGCTTCGGCGTCGAAGGCAAATCTCTCTTCGACTTCTTCGCTCAGGAACCGCATCGCGCGCAGCGATTCGGCGGCGCGATGGGCTTCCTCGGTTCCTCGGGCACGAACCTCGCGCCGGAGATCGAGGTCGCGCGTGGGTTTCCGTGGAAGAGTCTCGGTAAGGCCACAATGGTGGATTGTGGTGGCTCACGCGGTCACGTGTCCGTTGCGGTCGCGAACGTGGCTCCTGAGATGCACTTTATCGTGCAAGATCTGCCAGAGGTGGTGAGTCAGGCTGAGGCGCGGCCGCCGGCGGGATTGGAGGGACGCATCAGGTACGAAGCGTATGACTTCTTCACGCCGCAGCCGGTCAAGGATGCGGACGTCTATTTCTTCCGGAGGATCTTTCACGATTGGCCGGATCATGTCTGTGTGGAGATTTTGGGGAATCTGGTGCCGAGTATGAAAGCTGGCAGTCGGGTCGTTCTTGACGAGACGATTTTGGACAGTGGGGGCGATGTGATGGAGGAGAGGATGGGGCGGATGTTGGATATGCAGATGTTGACTGCGGCGAATGCGAGGGAGAGGACGTTGGAGGATTGGAAGGGGGTGTTTGCGAAGGGCGGGGAGGGGAAATTGGGTTTTGAGAGGGGGGAGAAGAGTATATTGGTTTGGGTGAAGAAGGATGAGTAGCTGTGTACTATATATACCCTAAACTTAGGAGTTGAAATTACTATTCTAGGTCGTGAAAGGGAGTAGCTAGGGAGTAAGAGGGCGTAGTAAAGGAGTACTAAGGGAGTATAAGAGATTATTCAGAGAGTACGAGGCGTAGTAAGGGGAGTATTGTATACAGGGATAAACAATACACTTTATCACAGCCACATCGATTCATTTGTGCAAATCTGTACAAGCGAATCGAACAGGTCAAAGGGAATCATTACACTATCTGTGAGGAGGCTGGCTGCGAGGGGTGTGCTGGCATTCAAAAGGCCAAGTGGTTATTAAAGCCACGATCGGGGGGTGGCTCTAGGGTAGGTGACCCGCGTGGGGGCATGGCCCGTATAGGGGGTGGGGGGTGAATCCTTCTACGTAGAAAGTCTGGGCCGCTCCCCAGCAACCTGAGTCTTTCTTACTTACACACATAAAATGCTCGGAGGAATAAATAGAGCCACTTTGATGGAGAACTTTTAGTACGATGAAGTTATCCCATCGCCCGGCGAACCTCCGTGCTAAGTCACCCCCTATTCCTCATACATACCTTAGCTACCCTACCATATCGCTCGAATATGTAAATAGCACATAGCTGACACCCATAGAGCCCCTTGGGGTACTGCTTTGGGCGTATCCTGTCGCAACCAGCGGCCAATTGTATGGTGTTTTGAGACAAATTCTCCCAAAGGCTTTCTCTTTCGTCTCTCATTCTCTGGCTTCACCTTACTCCCTCTCGCTACACATACAGAACCGTTCTTCTTCTGTTTGTCTCCTAACCTCATCGGCTCATCATGGTCGGCCCGCGCTTGCTTGGTGTGCTTGCGCATGTAGAGGCCGGTTGGGAGTAGCTCTAGAATGAACACTTATAATGTATGGTCGTTTCGACTGAGCGAACAGTTGAGCGGCTAGCCTTGTTCGAAAGGCCTTATGGGTCGAATGGTCCTGTGGCTCACCGGATGGCCGTTGAGGTATACAATGGGCTAATCTTGTAAGCGTTCACAATTGAGGGATCCAACAGAAAATGCTATAGCGGCTTCCAGTTCTTGACGTATATGCGCTGTGTATTATAATAGGAGCGGAGCTGGTCGGCTTGGTCATGAGATGGTTGTATATATCGATGAATTGGGGTATTGCTAGTTCCTTAACAGCGCTGTCTCCGAATACGGCTCGAGAGGTACGCGCATTGGTAGCTGTTTTGGTAGGTCGACGGCGAGGTCTAGTCACTGTAGTCTGGCCATCGTCAACAGTAGTCATGAATAACACCACATTTTAGTCTTTCTAAGCGAATTCCAGTACTTGGCCGTCTTGGCTCAAGCGCCCGTACAATTTGCCCTATTCCAGTTGAGCGTTATGCTCCAATTTCAGGGCAGAAAAGGAGGGATCCAACCCTTTGTTCGCCTCCTTTGGTAGCTTCTTCCGCTGCATTGTGGATCCTGAGGTCTCTTTTAGTACCTCTCGGGCGGGTTTTTGTGTTCGAACAGTCCCTGCTGCACTAAAGCCCTCCTCTTTCAATGTAGCTAGTAGTCGGGCTGACGTGAATAGGTTATCTAGCCATATTGTATGGCAGAAGTCCTTTGAGATACCATCTTGACTCAGTAGGTCTAATACCACCGCTTGTGTCTTCGAGAACCCTTTATCATCCGTCCAGAAATCATCAAGGTCTACCGGCCCTCCGTCGTCGCTTTTGGCATGGTAGAGCCAGTCAAGAACATAGCCTTGACTGGCCAGAACCCAGATCTTGAAGCCCTTAGGTATCGGCTTTGAGGGCAAATTGACGGTCTCTTTGGTACGACCCATGAATCGTTGAATCGTTTCGTCAACGGCTAGGTTGGTCCCTGTATGCCAGTAGTCCTTGAATTTCTTCCGCAAATGCTCGCTCAATGGCTCTAGCTTATCGAACGGAGTCTGTTGGCATTGAGGCAAAGGCTTGGAGAGATAGAAGAATCTATCGATTTGTTCCCAACTTTTCAAGCTGATATGCTGACGAACGATATCATGTATTAGCCCTTTAGCTGGGTCGGTATTCCAAAAGTCCTTTACTTCTTTTTCTAGATATACAATCCAAACGTAAGCAGCAATGTAAGCGCGGAGCTCTTCTTTCATCGTTGGACACCATGTTCTCGTGTGAGGCTTGTCGGCTGGAGCTGGGTGTACTTGGGCGTACTCATTGGTATTGTTGGCGAGAATAGTAAGGGTTTCATCGTCGAAGAACAGGGTAAAGATCTCGTAAGGATCATCGGCCTTGATGTGAGGAGAGAGATTACTACTCCCATAGGTACAAGCAATCTAGTACTACCAAGACTTTACTAAAGATAGCTCCATTAGAATCGAGATATTAGTACTCTAGGTAGAAATATATAATGCCGGTCGCTATTATCTTCTCTTCACCTATATTAAACTAAATGTATAAGGATTTCTCCGTGTTAAGATAGGTAGTATATATGATTATATTTAGTTTAAAAAGAGCCTAAAGTAGTTTATATATAATTTCGCTATTCTTAAGAAGCGGAATTAGATAATCTATTATTAAGGCGTATTTACTTTTAATAAAGTCTACTAGTAGGCTAAGGTACTTTAGCTCCGCAGCGTCTTAACTAATATTATTACTTAATTTAATCTAGTACGCTTCTAATTCTAGAAGGTACTAGTAGAGGAGATTTTATTTAATCTAGGCTAAGATTCTAAGTTAGAGATTAATATAAAAGGGTAGGAAACTATACCTAGGGTTTATCCTCCTTAAGGGAGATACTATAGATATTTTATAAGACTAGTCTTAGTATATCTTATAATTTATCTAACTTAATCTTCTTACTATAATAGAATATAGGAATATTAGGACCCTAACCTTATCGCGGCTTATTAGTTAGTTAATAAGTCCCCTAATTACCCCTCTAGGACTAGCGTAAATATTAGAACTCTAATATTTCTTCGTATTCTACCTACGTATATACCTACTCTTTATAATATTTTCTATCTAAATAATATTATATAGCTTACTTCTAGCTATCTAATACTTTAAAAATAATTAAAATTAGTCTATTATATTAGAAGATATATTAGAATTAATAGATTTACCTACTAAATTAGTTTAACTATATTATATCTTAGCGCCTTCCTATTATATTAATAGTTTTTTCTTCCTACCTCTTTTTTACCTTTAATACTAACTTATAAATAGTAATACCTCCCCTTATAATCTATAATATATAAACCGTACTAGCTGTCTTTAAATAATATAATATTACCCCTTCTATACTAAATTTAGCTCCTTACCTCCCTACTAATACCTTCTAAGCGCGTAGCTCTTTCTAAGCTATACCCTAATACTATTAATAAGAGGGTTAAATCTTATAAGAGTAATAGTATATGATGTATTAGACGCTTAAAGAAGATTAATTTAGGAACCTAGGCTAGATCTAAGAACCTACTAGTAAATCCTAGAGATATTATATTAATAGAACCTTACCCTAGAGAAATACTATTAGGTACTCGCCCTTATAACGACCCTAATAAGGGTATTACCCCCTAGTAGCGTATAGCCCTTATTAATATAACTATTTAAGTAATTATCCCCCCTAGGAACCCTAAATAACCTACTCCCCTAATATTTCTAGACGCCTCTTAAGAAATTACTTCTTAGCTAGCTCTAGAATACTATCCCCTTACGCGTCGTTAGTACGCCTATTAATAGGCTAATAAAGATAATAATATTAAGTACTAGCCCCCTATTTAATAAGGCTTATACTAGCGTTAGAATAATATATATTAGGGGTAGATACTAGGCTAGGGATATTAAGTATATAGGAATCCCTATATAATAAGATATATAAAGCTTTACTAGGTTAATAATTTATTTAATATTACTAGAAATATATACCCCTATTATAATATACTATTACAGAAAAATTAATATAGTAACTTAGGAGATAGTTAATAGCTATACTATAATAGTAGGAAGAATAATTAGCTATCTTCTAACTAGTTATATAAGCTAACTAATATTAACTTATTATCTAAGGGGCCTTAAAAGGAAGCTAAGCTTAGGGTATAATTTATTAATAAATTACTTAGTTATATAAATAATATTATTATTAATAGATAGTTTATAAGAAGGAGGATTATATATAATAAAGAATTTTTAGATAATATTATTAGCTATAATAATTATCTCTCCTTTACTAGCGAGGGTATAATTAATATTAATACCTATATTAATTAAACTACCTTCTAGATCTAGGGGTCTATTTATTATCTAATAGGTCCTCTTATTACTAATAATAGCCTTAGGCTAAAATTCGCCTAGATCTATATACTAGATAGTATATAGGAGTAACTAGATATTTACTATTAATATTTTAATAATTTAAATTAAGATACCCTTACTTCTACTTAGTATACCCTCTAGTCTATTAACTTATATATTTAAGGGTTTAAATCCTATTATAACCGCCTTAAGGAGAATAAATTATAATATCCTATTAATATTATAAGTGTCTATATCTAATAGCTAAATCTTAAATAATAGGATAAGGGTACCTATAATTACCCTACCTTTATAGAAGTAGCCTATATTATAATAACTCCTAATAACGCTATAAGAGGCCGGATTAAGTAGGATATCTATATTAAAACTATTAAGAGGGGCCTTATAATAATTCCTAATTAGTATCCTTCTTATATAGTCCTCTAATATCCGCTCCTATTTCCCTTTAATAAATAGTCGTAGTATAACTACCTCCTATTAGCCGGCTACTAGCTTCTAGGCGATTATCTACTATATATATTATAATAGAACTATATTACTAGTATACTCGCCTAGTATACCTTAATTAGTAGTAATAATAAACTAGAGTAGGAAGAGGGTAGTAACCCTAAGTAGGAATTAGACTAGCACGTCGCTAGCTAGTATATACCTTAGGGTTATAATAAGTCTTAGCGAGTAATAAGATAATAATTTTATATAAAATAGATATAAGGAAGACTATTTAATATATTTCCCTAGTTATTTTCTAGACCTGAATCCGCTTAGTTATAAATAGTTATAAATAATTTAAATATTAATTAGGGGATAGTTAATATAATTTAAATAATTAGCTAATTAATATCTAGATCTAGCCCGATTTCTTTAATTATATAATTAATAGTAGATATCTATTTAGCTACTAAGCTACTAATATCTAGATATTAATAGAGCTTAATAACCTAAATTAGTATTATTAGAATTAATAGACTATTTAAGCGGACTACTACTCTAG
>JAABUV010001967.1_pt1 | contig 28841 bp, 20 predicted proteins | sample 5559971 | NCBI WGS metagenome assembly JAABUV01 (sample SAMN10711881, study PRJNA513362) | rock metagenome | isolation source: Antarctica rocks | place: Antarctica: Victoria Land, Knobhead nord | collected 2015-12-19
CAGAAATTGAAGTTAACGGAGCCCTTCTGAGCATTGTGGATGCAGTTGAAGAAGATGAGTTGTTTTGAAGATACGCGATTTAACATGTTTTCGCGATTTACGCGAAGACTTAGTGCGGGGTACTGTAGATAACACAAGGAGATATATCGCCCCGTGTCCTTTTTAATTTGTTTAGGAGACTGGTGTATTATAACTCGATTCACGCGCTGCCGGGTGTCCCAAAACCGAACCCTAAAGCTATTACAATCTCTCAGTCCTTCCTCAATAGCCAAGCCAATCTCCAACAAATCCTTCACAAATTGCAGAATAACGAAGGGGGTATATCCATCGCAAAGCTATGTACTAGACAGGCAATCTTTGAGTACATCTTCGAGCTCCAAAAAACAAAAGGGTTGGTCGACTTGCCGTACCAAAGACTGCAAGAGTGATGTGACAAATGAAAAATGTGTTCTACGTAAGTTCCGAGCGGGAACCGATTGTGGGCCCAAAAGGTTCTTCTTCCGCCGCTTTCCCTGCCTCGGGGAAAGTGTCTCCAAACCCACTGCTGGATGCATCTTCGTCGTAGCTGGCCTTTCGCATCAATGGAGGGGTTGTCGGCGGCCCTACGTCCTTCAGGGGCCTGTTTTCGTCCTGGAGCGACAGGCTTTGCCTTGGCGTTCTGTGCGGTCGTGCTGACCCGAAGGCAGACGACGTTGGCCTCGGTAATCCAATACTTGAACCTTGCTGTGGCGTCTGCCGGAAATTGGTGCTCGGCGGCGTCATAAGACCGGATAGGAAGCTTTGAGAAGGAGAGGAACGTGACGGTGTCTGGTTGACACTGCCGTTCGCAATTGCCGAGAGATTGCCAAAGGAAGTGTCGCGGGCTTTACGCCAGTTCCCCCAAGCAGCAGCGGCGGCAAGTGGTAGAGCTCGAGGGGAAGCTGCGAGGTTGGATAGACTGGATAGAGACGGGAAAGTCTTGCCGCCAGCCAAAGCCCGCTCCTTTTCTTGCTGCTCCATCTGCAAATTGGCCTTGAGACGGATTGTAGCGTCTTTGACTGCTTCGCGATCGTACGATGGTTGAGATAGTATGCTAATGAGGTCTTCGAGATCATCGACTCTAACGCCCAGTAATTCACGAAGCCAAGTGATTTCAGCTTCCTGATCCTTGATCTTGGCTGGTGCGTCCTTATCAACATTCGACATCTCCTGTTCGATTTTCTCGATACGACCCTCACGCTCTTGCAACTGCTCCTGCAGCACCATTATGGACTCACGAAGCGCCTGAGGTGAGATCTTCTCGGGTATGTCAGAACCTTTAGTAAACGGCATTGACGCACGACCTGCAGATGGGCTTGGAGTCCCTTTTTGGGACTGGGCCGCTTGCACAGCGGCATGTGCAGCCGATTTAGCGATTTGGAGTTTTTCTTCGAGGTGAGTAACCCTCTCCTGATAATGTAGCACCTTCTCGTTGGCAAGAACAAGGCGATCATTGAGATGAGTCTCCGAGCGTCCTTTATCTTCCAGAGCATTTCCCAGTGCGCGTTCATGCTGAGACGTCATCTCTTCTAGAGTTCGTTCATGGAAACGGTAATGCTCCTGTAAAGCAGCTTCTCTTGCTTCGGCAGCCTCTCGAAGGGCATCATTCCGGAAATCGGAGGCTTCTTCTAGCATGAGCTCGTGCCTTGCCTTAGCTTTACCAGCGTCTTCCGCGGCAACATCCAGCTGTGACTGTAATCTGGTAATCACGGCCTGAAGATCAGCACGCACATTTTCGGCTTTGATATTCGCAGCCTCAATGTTTGCATCCATCGCTGTACGCGTACGCTGGACTTCTAATCTGCCGGATTCCTTGGCATCATCTAGATCACGCTCCATAGAAGTAGCTTTCACTTGGTGCTTCTCATTTTCTCGGCTTAGTTCCTCTACCAGAGCCTGTAGCCGTGCATTTGCACTCCTAGTCTCCTCAGCTGATAAACGCAATCTGAAGGTCTCTGTTTCTAGCGCTTCAAGCCTCTCAACCTCTCGCTCTAGCCTTTCCCTTGTCCGGGCTTCAGCTTCGAGCTTTGTGCTGAGCAAATCAAGCCTAGCTCTTTGGTCCTCCTCTCTATTCCGCCATACAGCTTGGTCGTGAGCAATATCGCGCGACGCTTGGGTCATATCCTCCTGTAATCGGTCGAGTTTAGCGCGTAGAGTATGACGACCTCTAATACTATCTTCGATTTCAGCCTTCAAGGCATTAATAGTCCGTCTTAGATCCTTGTTCTCTGTCTTCGACTCCTCCATTTCTTTACGCCATTGAGTGTGAGAGAGTCTGTACTCTTCCAAAGTGTCCTCTAAAGCGGTATTCTTCTCGGACAAGTCAGAAGCTGTCTTCTGCATGCTTTCCTGAGAGCCTTCAAGCATTGCGGCGCGCTTGAGTACTTGTTGTCGCTCTTCATGGAAAGTCGCAAGGCTTCTCTCCGTTTCTTCTGCCGATTCACGCTGTTCGGCAGCCTCGTACAGTGCTTGGCGAAGGAGCCTCTGGGCGTCAGCTAGAGCATCTTCCGTCGATCTACGAGCCTTGAGTTCGTCCTCGGCGCGAGTTTCCGCAACTTTGAGCATACTTTCAAGACCCGCGATCTGAAGTTGTGCTTTCTCAGCCGTTGCTGATAAGGAACTTGACGTGATGGGCACAGATCTCCCCCTCATCTGTCTACCAACTGCTTCTTCAATGATAGCCTTGATGTCACCAACTGCTTGGGGTGCCTGCTGCAATGATGCTTTCAAATCCTTGACTGCCTCCATGACTTCCGTAAATTCGCTGACAGGCGCAAACTTTTGCTGTGCGGCTGTGACTTCACTCAAGGCAGCTTTTAGTTTCTCATATTTGCGATCCCGCACTGGCGACCTGAGCCTTTGTTGTGACGGGTCTTCCGGATCATCTTCATCATCTTCATCATCAGCATCACTATGTACGATTTCTCCCGAAAAGCTTCTCCGACGTCTTCTGTTGGCGGATCTGCTTGATAAGATGACCAAACTATCTTGTATGCCTGCCAATGTCTTTTCTAGAGGACCTAAGCGCTGTTGAACGATACCACCCACGAGATCATCTATACGTGAATCGAAGAAGCCGGTCCTCGACCGAAGCTTCAGATCATCATCTACAGAAGAGAAGGCATCATCCCAGTCGCTAATAGGAACATTGCCGGGGCTATTGAGGCGATGTATTGGAGATAAGTCCATGGTTTCGGATTTGGAAGGCCTGTAAGACGGGCTGAAGCGAGCGTTACGAGCGACCATTGCAACTTCTGCTGAGTCTGCACTGTCAGAATCCGTCCGAGGTGGGTACTGGTATGTCTGCTGCAATCTGCGTGGACTTGGTGACGGCGCATCACTACGTATGTGGGTCGCAGGTAGGAATTGGTGTGTTCTTGAATTTTCATGCACCTCCGCTAGGGGTGTTCGGAGAGTATTTCGCGGTCCCCAAGGACCACCAGTTCTCTCGACGCCTAGATCCGAATCTTCTTCATTAAGGTGCTTCATCACGGCATCGATCTCTTGGTATGATGGTTCAATGTAAGTCACACCCTCAACGATATTCTCAACTAAATCTTGGTCCGGACGAGGACTGCGACGAATAGGGCTCGTGCGGCTGTCAGGAAATTGTTCGTGAAATCTTTCTACATGTCCTTCTGGCAGATCGAAGGACGCAGATCGGCTGGATACGGAGCGAGAGTCTACTAAATCATCGTCAACCACGCGAGAAGCTCCTTCAGAATCAGAAGCGCTCAAGTCAGGCTGGATCCCAAGCCGGTCGAGAATCGTTGGTGAAGAAGTCTGCCGAGGACTACTAAACGCGTTGCTAGCGGTGAGCATGTTAGCGTCCGGATATTCGCTCGGAGCCAGCTCAAGCCTAGCGGTATCCTTGATTTCCTTCTTCGTGGTCTCCACTGTGTCCAGGTCTAAATTGCCTCTACTTTGTTCTGGCGATGAGGGCCGTGCCGCATTGAAAATTGCAGCTTCTTCGGCATCAGGGAACGCAAACGGCTCCCAGTGTTTGCCATCCGCATCCACAGATTGATGGCTGCCTGTCGGACTAATGATTTCTGAAGCCGGCAAACCACCGATGATTTCTTTCAATGAACTTGCAGCGTTTTCCATTGTTTTAACTTCTCTCTCATTGTTTGGTGTTGCGGCTGAAGAAGTACCCACGCCTGGGGATGCGGCTTCTACGGGCTCCGAAGGTAATATACCGCTTGGTGTCGCGAACTGAGGTACTTGATCACCATCACCATCATGGCGTCGGGCCCTCTTTTGTCGGCCATCCGCCTGTGTGATTCGTCCTGACTCGTCTTCTTGGCCGTCCGCATTTCGATCACTTTCACTCTGGCTCTCCGTGGGCTTTACGATAGGGATCGCCTTCGACCATTTGGCAGGTTTTATGACCTCAGAAAAGTTCATATGGAATATCTTCTTGACAGCATTGTCGGGTACGTCTGAGCCTGATACCTTACTCCTGGGAGCTGCAGTAGGGTTGCTCGGAGTGAAACTGGGAGCGTCAGGCTTGAAGGTTGGACCGATTGAGGAGAAGCTGAATTCTCTCGAAGGAACAATTGGCTTGGTCGTGTTACTGGGTGTAAATGCTGGCGCTGAAACATTGAGACCGCTATCATGGACGGACCCATCAGATTGTTGCTTGGTGTGATTTACGTCTGGGTTTACGAGTGATGAACCACGACCGGATGGTATGGTTGACTCATTACCCAGGAATGCAAAGACATCGGGTGCATACGACAATTTAGGTTCAAGAGTAAACACTGGAGCGTTTACATTCAACTTGGACGCAGAAGGCTTAGATGCGTGCCCTAATCCAAGGCGACTTTTTGAGAGAGGAGGAGTACCCGCAATACTGGGGTTCGTGTCAATATCCGATCCGTCAGCTCTAGGGCTTTTAGAGAAAAGTACTGGAAGGTCCTCAGATTTTGAGTCTTCCCTGGGGACATTAGAATCAAGCAACTTCCCATTCGCTTCTTCAAGTCGAGACATCGATGCTTCTAGATGAGACTCGGCTTCGTCGACCTCTCGCTGCAAGGTTTCACTCAAGTTCTGACGGTGACCCCGTGGTACTGGAGTAGCAATCTCAGGTTGCTCGTATTTTGTTGCACGTGATTGCTCTGCGAAATTGTATAATTTTGCCACAGGTGGGAGTGATTGCATGTACAATTGTTGTTGTTGCTGTGCTTCCAGCCGATTTTGCTGTTGACGCATTTGCGCCAAAAGGCTGCTGGAACCTTGGTTGACAGCTTGCTGGCTGTTGGTACGAACGTATGGTGGTACTGGTGATCTTGCGGCGCCAAGACTCGGTATATGCTGATTGGCGGCAGGAGATACATCGCTCAATTGAGGCGGAGAGGACAGTTGCTGCTGAGGCGACCGAGTACTAGAAATCGTACTGGTCTGAACGAATTGATACGGTGACGGATAGCCATTGTCTCCACTTGGGAGAGCCACCGAGTACCTTGGAAAATGGGAAACTCTAGGCTTTTCTGGATATTGAGATACCGGAGATGCAACAGACGAGACGTGGGAGCTAGGATTCGGGGATGTATAATAGGATGGCGAGAAAGGGCTCATGTATTGTGGGGCTTGTGAACTGGCCGCCGACGAGAGGGCCAGCGATGGCGACATTGCAACAGCAGTACTTTGCGAGGAAGCTTGGCGGCTCATGAGGGAGATGACTGGAGATTCTCTTCTTGGGGGCTCTTCATCCCCAAAGCTTACGCCTAGGGCGCGTAGTTTTTCTTCCTTCAAGCGGTTGACATAAGTCTCCCATTCGCGTCGATCAGGTATGCTGACCCGGTATGGAACCCCTGTTCCCTCTCGCTTCTCGTCTTCTGGATCAGGGTAAGGAAGTCTGCTCTGTCCCTCCGAAAAAGGTGGAAGTGTGGTACCAGCGAACACTGGGGAAATGCCAAAACCTCTTGTATCATATCCATTGCGTTCCCACTCGCGTAGACGTTCAGATACAGCTTCAGGGCTCAGGTAGGTATTCTGACTAATTGTGTCACCATGGTCGTCACCAAGTGGGAGAGCAATAATGCAAGTCTTCCCGCGCCAAGGGACACGCTTCTTGGGCCTCTGAAAAGAGTTCACAGTTGAGACTGGTGGCCTGGTATTCGTTGATAGTTCGATTGCAGTGAAACCAGTATGCGAGACAGCTAGAGAATTGATAATCTCCTCGGACGGTGGGGACGGAGGTAAAGGCTTCCCCACGTTTTGGATCCTGTTATTTAAGCCTTGGGACGGGGAGATTATAGGGCTCTCGAAAGCAGAGACCGGCATTGCGGCTAATAAGCTACCCTTAGATACTCGTAAGAGACTGTATCCTGGGATTTTCTCTGTACTGATGGATGAAGAGCCCTGTAGAAACTCTGTTGACTGGTATTGCCGAGTTTTCCGATCTAACGCCAACCAACCCTTATCTGGGGGAGAGTTGGCTAAGTGGTTGCTTACACCCACAGACGGCGTATCACTGGCGTCGGTATCGTCACTCCACCAATTACTTCTCTCGGATCTTTGAAGGCTAAGGATATTGTTTTTAAGCCAGTCTTCTGTAAGACCGTATCGGGACTTCCTTTGCGCCAGAGGCGATATAAACTCTACAACTGACTTATTATGAGTTTCGGACGGTCTAGCTTGGCTTTCCCTTTCCGCAATTGGCGTTCCTCTCTGGCTTTGTGGAGTAAAAACTCTCTCCAATATCTTAGGCCTTGCGCGACGTAATGGGGATCCGTCGGCAGTCACTAAACTAACCTTTCGCTGCTTATGACGACCGGGAAGCACTTCAGGACTCAAGAGACTCTCGCTTGGAGAACCCCATGGAGCAGTATAATATGTGCTGCTGTCTGAACGTTGATGGGTAGCCGGTGAAAGTGGATTGTGCGAGTGTCGAGGCAAATCTGGTTGACTTGGCAGGGAAGGAAGCCAAGATGAAGATGGATCGAAGGCTTGGCTTGGTGACGGGGCGGTCCAAACACTTGAAGACCTCGTGTGAGTGATCGATTCGCCTCCACTTCTACTACTTCGGTAAGGTAATTCTTCAACTTTGTCTCTAGGAGCTTTGTCTGCTGATAAGTCTACCAAAGCAGACAATTTTCTGGATCCTGCAGATGAATTAGCCCCTGGAGACCGAGAACAGATTTTCTAATACGACCTTCCACTGCGACGGTTTTTACTTTCGTAGTCTGAAAGGCTCAATTCTTTCCACGAAGTGTCAAGGGTGGGCAGACTTTGGGTATTTCTGTAACAATGGTGAGGGCGCCGGAAACAACGCAGTCGTTTCTAGGGTTAGCAATAACAAAAGAAATGGATCAAATGAATGTAAGATGGGTTCCCATGAACGATTAAAGTACTGACATGACGCCCCTACTGAGTTGTCGTCGTCGAGTGATGGTGATGACAGCAGTTTCACCGAGTCGCGGAGAAACGCGAGTGTACCTAAGGTACTAGGTAGTTCTAAGGTAAACTTGGCCCCGATGTTTACTTACGTAATACGGCTTAACGCCATTCATGAGTTGACGCCAGCAGCACATCGGATGCAAGACTCGCAGTAAGTTCCAAGTATTATTGGAAGGTTACAGTTGATCATGAATTTGGTGTACGATAAATGCATTTTGACACAAACGAATCTTCAATAAAGTCTATTAGGATAAAGCCATGTAATCTTCTCTTCTAGTGCTCCATCTGCTGATGAGAAGGTATTCCTACAGTTTTATGCACACAGACCAGGCCGTTCTAAGCCCACAGAAGACCCCATGAACGTCAGGAGAACAGAAAGATAAGGCGCATACAAGAACACCAGACCCAATGCGTCAACCCCGCATCCAAACTGACCGCCCTTACGATGCGGCTCGACAGTGTAATGGTCCACTATGGCCTCGCAATTAAATCAAACAAACTTGACCATCTAGCAGCTCAACGGGAATTTGACATTGCGGTTTTGGTCGTAAGCTCCCCAGTGGGTCTCATCACCGGTGTGGCCGTTGGTTCCCGCGCTAGCGGGCTTCCATGGCTCGTCAAAAGCCTCGAAGTAGAACACGTTGAAGCCCCAGTCCAAGGCAGCACAGACTCCGTTCTTGTAGAATGTCGCGGCGTTGGAGGTTCCCGCCTTTGCGGATCCGTAGTCAGAACCGCCTATGAAACGCATTAGTAACGCTTTATGTAATTAAGTGATGGAGCTTATACCGTTTCCTGGCCATCCTGTCTCTCCGTTCCAGAGCTCAATCTTCGTGGTTGAGCCCGAAAGAGACTGGATGTGACCAAATGCTTGCTGCAAGTCGTCCAGATATGTGGCTGTAGCGTTACTGATGTCCTGGCCCTGCCAGTAGGCGAACGCATTTACGAGTCTGACAAGGATGTAAGCAGAGAATCTGGATATGGTCAAATAGGTCAAGCTAACAAAATTTCCACGCCTCCTTTGATTAAGGCATCCGCGGTTCCATCAGTGTATTTATTCCAGCTGTCTGCCGTGCCAACCTTTACACCGGGATGGTCTGATTTAATGTCGTTGATGTGCGACAGCAGCTCTGGGCCTGTGAAGTTTCCGCGATAAAGCGTCTCGGAACCAACAGTAATGGCATACACTGAATTTTCCTTTCCGACCATAGCCGCCTTCAGCGCATCCCTGTCGGCCTTGAACGACTCGGGGGTGTCAGGCCTAATGGTTGGTGTCAGCATATATGGATTTGGCAGCTAATGCGTCGTGAATTCCCGAGGGTCCCTTACCAAACACCAAGTATGACTTGGAAGCCTTTGTTCGCGGCTGCAGGAAGTATTGCGGAGGCAACCTGGCATGGGGTGTTCGAGATCGCTCCATCAACCACTGAGTACGTTCGAACAATGGTGGTCTTGCTCTTCAGTGTCTCGAAATCAGCTTCGTAGTCAGAGGTTGATTTGCAGGTGCCATCTAGTGAAGCATCAGTATCTAATACCACTCTGCACAGTTCAATAGTTGGCTTACCTGTGTGTCTGGAACCGAGAGCAAATCCGAATCTGCCTCCGGTTGCAGAGACGGCCAGTGGTGCCGCTGCAAGAGCAACTGGAAGGATGGTAGAGAAACGCATGCTGAAGAGCAGTAAGTATGAATAGTAGTTGTAATAATGGTAAAGGACCGTGGAGTAATGCTGATGAGCAACAAGCAATACTGGATAATGCTGAGAATGTAGGGAGGCAAAGAATGACAAGAAGCTTGGAGGTGAAGGAGAAAACTCAGGGTACGTGTTGTTGCCGTGAAAGGGGCATCGGTCGTTCCTGACTAGTGTCGGTCAGGTTAGCTCGGTCCTCACCCTAATTGCTCCTTTCCCTCCCGTGCCCCCTGGCCCCCCGAGTTGTTTCTTCCTCATAAGTCATAATTGACCGATGCTTCCAGCATTGCTCCGGTGTTTGCGGAATCAAGAAAGGGCTCACCTGCAAGGAAATTCCTTACCTGCTCTGCTTAGTTTAGTTGGGGGAGGTTTTCATATGTTCCCATGCAACTCTCTCGATGCTAAACAAGAAACACCGTTCATGAGCAGTCTCTTTGCAACGGGACCTCGGACTACACATTCAGTCTCTAAGTTTGCTTGGTCACAATCATATTGATGCTCCTCTTCTACTATAGTCGTTGGTAATAAGGTGCTCAGCACTCCCATGTCTATTAGTGGGTTATAGACTCTGATCCAAATTCTACGTATATCTTTCTTCCTTGGGCTTCACATCGCTTGCATTCATCGTCTCGAGATGTCACATACCCTATGAGAGTATCCAAGCCAGCTGCTCTTCTTTAACTTACTCGTTGTGGTGATCGTGGTATCAGAAGTGGTACTTGTATATGACAGGTGCAAGTCTAAGTCAAAAGCCCTCAGTCTGCCCCCGACAATTAGATTTTCACCTCCACCAATTGCAGCTTGGACTCTTGAATACAGCATACAGGAAGAGAAATATGCCCGCTTGTTATCGAGCACCAGTAGTCAAATCATTGGCTGGATCAGGCATGCAAAGAATTCCAAAAGAGGCTGCCGAGATTCTAGCTTCCTCCGCTAAACCATTGTGTCTTATTGAATCCCAGCGTACATAGCACCTCAGCAAAGTGCAGGCGGGATTGGTCTTGGAACAATTATCGGCCGAGTCACTTTGTCTCTCAGCAAGATTGGATTCATAAACAAGACGACGCTCGTGTCGCAGCCCAGAGACCTGCTACAATCCGGCCCACTACTGAGGTCTTAAGGAGAAGAAATCAGTGTACGGATTAGGGGTATGGCCGAGTGGCGCGTTGGGAAGATCTGTAGGTTTAGGACAGCCATAGCAGCAGTAAACAAAAAGTAGTGTGGTACGTGTTGTTAAGCAAGCCTCGTCAATCGATTGATCGACTTCAATCCAAACATCCTGAAGTTTTTAGCTGAAGACTAGGCGTACAGTAGCAGAGCACTCGTTGAGCAACTTGTTGAGAATTGACGAGAGCCAGTGGTAGAGCGAATAAACAGTAGGGTTGCTACTTACGCGTGTTGTTGATTATCTCCGAGAGGACTTAGCGCGATTGTTCCTTTCGGCATCAACAAAGACCTTGTGCGACGTTAAAGCTCACTCAACATCCATTGTCACATCTATCACTTTCTTCGTTGAAAATAATTCACTACCACTGATAAGCAGCTATACTGTCTTTCCCCCTTCGCTACATATAGTTCTTTGCTGTTTACGACATCGCGGCCATGGTAAGTTGCGCCTCCAACATCAACCCTTCAACCTCTTGATCGTATGCTGATAGTGCTCGCAGAATTCCTCCACGCTACGCAGACTTGCTTCAGATCACTCCTCTCTCCACACTTCGGAGCTTCCACCTCACTATCTGTTCCCTCCGGCCACTTTATCTTCGTCTATGCCAGATGATCTCACACAGCTCACGATTCTTCTGACTGGCCCACAAGGCACTCCATATTCACAAGGGCTCTGGAAATTGCATCTGAAGATTCCAGAAGACTATCCAAAGAGCCCTCCCAAGGCAGCCTTTCGCACTCGGATATGGCATCCAAATGTTGAGGAAAAGACGGGCCACGTCTGTGTAGACACTCTAAAGAAAGACTGGGAAGCAAAGTTGACGCTACGGGATGTACTCATTACAATATCTTGTCTTCTGATCCATCCGAATCCGGATTCAGCCCTTAACGCTTCAGCCGGCCACCTCTTGCAGGACGATTTTGATCAATTCGCGCGTCAAGCCAGACTGATGACATCCATACATGCACAAATTCCCTCGGAGATGAAGGAAGCCGTAATAGAGGCCAAAAGGCGGGGAGAAGATGCTGGCACAGAGATGAAAGAAGAGATAATACCCAGGCCTAGGATGAACGGGAAATCTGCCAGTTCCTCAACGGTAGTCATGAAAAAGCTGCCCTCGCATCTCGTTTTAGCGCAAACAGCGGGCGCCAGGCGTGTGCAGAGTGCTCCTACAAGCCAGGTTATGGGCGGCGATAGTATCGAGGACACTGAAGCCGACGAAGACGACGAAGTATCTGCCTCCAAAGAGAACGATCCCTCACTCTCCCCATCCCCAGTCACTACACCACAAAGCCCTCGAAGACCCACCCTCGCCAAACGTCCCCTATCCGACCTCCCCACCCCCGTCGAACCCGACTCTGATTGCGAAGATGCTTCCGGCCTGAGTCCCTCGGAGCGTAACATCGTTAACAATGCACCTCTTCTACCGGTTTCAGCATCTACGCCCGCATCCTCTTCGGCATTCACTGATTCCACCCGCAAACCATCCACGCTAACCGAGCGAAGCCGAAGCGTGAACTTCACTAGTCGCGGCCTTCAGGACGCAAGCGCTGACGGTTTAGCAATTGTGCCATTTGAAGACAAGGCTAGCAGTGATGATGGCCCGCCGGCTGCCAAGCGAGTCCGCTCTGGGGAAGGGAAAGAGAATGTTTCGGAGGGCTCAAACGAGGTCAAGCCTCTAGTGTCGATCATGAGACCTGCGAGTGCGAACGTAGGTTTGACGAAGACGATTACTGGGGTCGTCAGGAAGGCGCCTGCAGCTGGGATGGTGGGGACAGGAAGCGTGAAAGCGAGGCCAAGGGTCGGATTGAGGAGGCTGTGATTACAGTGCTGCAACGGAGTCAGAGAATTTACTCTTGATGTCCACGAATGGTTATTCAGCATGATGGCATGGCATGGCGTGACGAAGCATTGGAACTAGCGTCTCTTCCACGGATATGACATGCATATTTCTATCGAGCATTAGGCGGCGGTGTGTCTAGGCATTGCATAGCGCGGTGCAGCATAGGCTTAGCATTCAAGACATAGATGCCGATCTCTGGGTCAATTCGGCTTCACTTGTGATATGAGTGGGCTTCTGGACTGGTTCTTTACCGTGATGTGCACGAACATTGTCCAGAGAGACAGGGTCAAGCATGTAACAAACACACTACACAGCGATGACCACTTGGCCTGGTAGCTCCGTGCTCATCATCTATCCCATGTCTCTCGAATCCTCTTCTAGCTGGAAATTCACAATATCCCCTCCGCACACTCAATCCCTTTAATCATAATATTTACTTTTGCAGCGTTTTTTTCCGAAGAAGGATGATGGGCACATCCTGTTGATTTAAAAAGCCCAAGGTCTTCAAGCAATAGTTTTATGTCATTAATGAAACATCAAGCGAAATCCAGAGTATGGGTGCTGGGATTGTGACCCTCATCTTCTGTTTTGTGGGCCTTTTGCATTTTACAAGTTGTCCACGCTCGCCATGAGAAGAAGGGATCAAAAATTCAAGTACATTAAAATCTGCTATATCGAAGAGAGCAATTTACTCGTGCCGTTGTGAGCAAGGAGTAGCTTCGACTGAAGGTTTTTCTATCAAGTCATGCATTGGTCGAGTTTCAGATAAATCCCCGGTAATGGCACATTTTCGGGACAGAGTCTCCTACCTCCAGTACATTGTCTCATGCCTTCAGTACAGAATCAGATGCCTCCAGTATGTCATCCCATCTCTTACACAGATCTCGTACTCCATTATCTCGACGACAATTTACCATAGTAGATCAAAGCCCTACTCCACCACTTAAAGTCCTTCAAAGCGATCATACATCTGAGGGTGTAACGGCTGCCAGACACCGCAAATTGTCAACAGTCTCTTGGGATAGACCTACAATCGATGTCTTTAGTTCGTTGAACTTCAGACACTTGTCTGGAAAAATATCGCTAGGCTGGACAGTGCGCTTTGCCCCCCAATGAGGCGGTATCTCGAATTCAAAGGTAGGTGCATGACTAATGGGCCATTCTATCGTGCCGACTTCGGCCTTGTACCTGCATATTGATAGGGTTTTCTTGCGTTCTGCCATTTCGCTCTCCGAATCGATCAACGGTGTTGACTGGAGTTGGTCCTCGACCGCACTTGAGGTGACCGTCGCTATGCCTTGTTCTGCCTCTTCAGCACGCTTTGAGATGCAGACATGGAATTGTTGAGAGACGCCTCCCCTGCTTCCGTCAAGAGTCTTGCTTGGAGGTCCAACGATGATAGCCAGCGCCTTTAGGTGAGGGCGGCATATGTTTACATCCATAGGCTTGTCCGGACCGGGAACGTTACCTGTGGCACGCTTACGAGTTGCAGTATCTTGGCTTGCGAGTATTCTCCAGAGGTGGGACCAAGAAGAAGCTGCTCGGTTCATGGTGGCGACCGGGTAGCCGTGTCGAAGTAATTTGCTTTCCGTTTCATAGTAAAGATCAAAGTCAATCTCCAGGTAATGTAGCCAAGGAAAAGCAATAGCTATTGACGTGAGGGTTCCATAGGGCCAGTTCGGAGTGGCACGGATATCCAACTTGAGGGTATGGAGATTTGGTAGAAGTTTACCAAGAAGTAAGATGTCGCCGTGAGTAAGAAAGCGGCGGCTGTCAAAATTTGCACCTATTGCTCTTCGGCGCCGTGATTGCTCGTGAATGCGCAATGTGTGAAGAGTCGAGCTGAGCGGTGCAAGCCAACGAAGTTCCATATGATTCATGAAGTCAACGAGTCCAAGCATTTCTATCTTCTGGTTCCTGTAGAAAAACGACTCGACTTGTGGGGGAATAGCATCGAAGTTCAAGTGATTGTTTGAGCGCTCAGGATACGAGGCCCCAAAATATTTGAGAGATCCAAGATTGGTTTCCTGCCACCAATTGAAAGCTTGCTCTCTAAAGTCTCTGAGATAGAGACCTTTGAGTCGAGACAAATCAAGGGCTTCTCTCCAGGTATCCTCGATACCCCTATGGAGCGCTGTAGGGAAACCAGCCAGTATCAAATGCTCCAAGGGCGGTAGTCTCTGTCCATTCGTAAGTCTGAAGCCACGGATTATCGGCGCTCCATGCATCCAGTCCCCAACCCACACTAGAGCAAGGTCAAGAAGGCGTAGAGCCGGACAGGTCATAATGGTACTCTGCAAACAACCAAAGGCCCCCACATCCCTAGCGTCCATCGATAGGCATAGAAAAACTAGGCAGGACAAGTTCTGTAACCTAACGATCTGGGGAGGGGTGGGACGAGAAAAGCAGCGACCGCCTATCCATAATTTGCATGCGGGCTGCTTCGAGTTGACCCAATTTATTATCTCCCAGGGGATTGTTTGTTCCGTGTCCCAACTGTTCCACTGGTTAGTCTATGATAGCAACGACAAAGAGTCACAAGAGGAGATAAGATCAACTAAGACAGGACGTAAACCAAGCACGTTGTAGAATGACGCAATGAACATTTGACGCCAAAGTAATCTGTGAAAACTCGACTCACTGTAAGCTTTGTAGGAGAGGGAGCTTCTTCAAAAGCCGTATCAGCTGGCCATCCAGGTGTATTAGACTGGAGGAATCCCGGTGTCGTAACAATCCTGCAACACGGAGACGACGGATGTAAGGTGCGATTTCGCTGTCCGCTTTGATCCGAGCTAACAGAAGTGTAATGCGATGGATACTTGTTGGGTAGTCTTCGATGACGAGATGCTGGTAGGTGAATTTCCGGGCTTGATAATAAAGATCCCATGATACCAGCGCAACACTCTTCAGTGTATCTGGAGATTCGAGTTCCAGCTAAATCTGTCAGCTTAGCATTGCGCTGTGCACAATATACATACAATGCGGAGCACTTCTTTGAACACATCTCGGGGCATGAGCTCGAGAATAGAGCGATCGCCATTCATGATGACGATCACAACCTCAGACACGGTTACCTTCAGGCTAATCCACGAGATTGATATACTGAAGCTGGATCGACTGTTTGACAAGTGGTGGGTGACGACTTCTTTGACAATCCTACAACGCTATCACCAAGCATTTGATCGTTTCAGAATTGAAGGCCTCAATGTGCGACACTAATACTGACACTATTCGGGTAGGTTAAGAAATCCATAAAAGGAGAAGTGAATGAGATAGGTAAAATATAGAAAGACTCTGCCATTTGAGAACCGAACTGAGCAATAAACTAAAATAATCACACGAAAACCAGGATACAGGTCCATCGAGAAGCAGACCCTCAATCTGAACTACCGAAATGTATCATTGCATTTGCCAGCTTTTTTCCATAGCCATGGGCGTGCAAAGCCAGCACCAGGCTTTCGTTATTGAACGAAAGTTTTGTAGAGATTTTGTCATCTCTCAATTTCTTCCTTGAAGCTCTTGTTGTCCCAGTTTCATGGCAGGAAACCTGAATGAGCATCCGCATATTCGAGGATGTCCAATTGTCCATCGTCAGTCAGACTGAGTGACGCCGGATTATTTTAGCCACATGATGGGTTGACAAGACTGCTCTTTTGCAAGAAAGCTTGGATCGATCAGGTTGAGGATATTATACGCACGCAGCTGAGACCGTCGTTCTTCTGGCAGCATCCCTGCATCGTGCGGTCCGCATGATTCTCTTCTACAACATTGAGTGATCGTGAGTGGGTCAAGGTGAAATATTACGAAACCGCGCAGATAGTTTACGCTAGCTCGTCGTTCAGAAACCATCTCAACCTCCTTTGGTCGACCTCTGACGAACGGATCAGCTTACAAACATGGCAGAATATCCTGACTCAAGGTATGAGCGTGTGCTAACATTGATTGATGAAGCACATGCTCAGGATCCTACGATGGTCAACGTCAACGGCACACAACAGCCATACGAGCTTCATTACAGTCAGAAAATGAGCAGCTACCTTGAGAGACGCAGTCCAACGGCGCCCGCTACACTACGCTTAGCTATACGTGCCCAGCACTTTAGGCGCTGGGAAGTCCCTCGCAATACCTATCCTATGAACAAGATCGGCTATCACGCATGGCGGACTTATCTCAAGAAAAGGCAGGCAGAGTTGGCTTCTCAAATATGCCTCGACTGTGGGTACTCAGAGGAGGATGCGGAAAGAGTAGCTGCCTTGATCCGAAAGGAAGACTTGAAGAAGGATGAAGATACCCAGACCCTGGAGGATGTCGCGTGCTTGGTCTTCTTGGATGACCAATTCGAGGAGTTTGAGAAGCAGCACGACGAAGATAAGATCATCAGAATTCTGCAAAAGACGTGGGGCAAAATGACAGACAGAGGTCATGAGCTAGCACTTGAAGTCCCTATGTCAGATCGTGCCAAAAGTCTGGTCGCGAAGGCTTTGTCGGGTGGTTAGAGGTTTCTACGTAGCAGACCCTAAGAGAGCCGGCTGGTAGAACACATCGGAGTCTTTACATATATTTGACCATACCCTAAGTTCCTCATCTTGCCGAGCGCATCGTACAAATCTCTGGATCGAGTCCCGCTTGAATCCTACGTTGTTGACAAAGGTCGAGGTGATTAACCGTCGGTTTTGCCATGTCGACATGTGGTGATAAGCTGCATGCAATGAGCTTGTGTGGAGGAAGCTGACTGCAGTGAAACCTTTGTACTATATGTACTCATATGAAAGCCTCCTGACTTCTTAGCACTCCTGATGGGATCCAGTCCGTATGACGGCGTGCAGCTACTGAAACTTTTGAAACGAACTTCGGGCAAAAATTATTTATAGCGCCATACACCAACAAGAACTCTCGTTTGCATCAACCCAGGCCTAGTGATGGGTATTGACTGCCTCTCGGAGGCATATATATAACGTAGACTAAATGCGTTACCCATTACCCAACCGTTTTTTCGACCTTTGGCTCTCTTGTCGCTTTCTTTGCGTACGTCTCATTGCTCGAATTTGTTTCTCTCTGGAAAGCCAGTACGTGCTCCGGAACCTCCTTCACGGCATTTGCTCCCCCAGGTACTGGCTCACCAACTGTCTCCCACATTGGTAAGACACCAGCCCAAACCTTATTCACCACTTCCTCCCTCTCCAGATCTTTCTTGTCGTCATGGGGTTCACCATCCCTTATCTTCCCGCTTCCGCTGACAATTCTCACCCTCAAGATCGAAGTCGACACCATTTCGGCTCGATCCGGAGGTACTCTACTATTTTCCCACCGCCCCGGAATCACAGAGTTTGTGATCAATTGCATCGCCCACAGTTTCTCTTCGTCCTCTGTCACCAAGCTCGCATATCCGAACAGCACCGTAGATCGGTAATTATAGCTGTGCGAGTTCGGCGTCAAGCTAAGAATCACACCGTCGACCTTCGTTGCTGCAATTGAAACTGGAAGTCCTTCACCCTCGTTCGCACGCGCCAGATTCATCATTCTCGCGCTCACATACCCATGAAGGTAGCAGTCGAGCGGGTCATTCAAATCCGCGCTTGGGTACTTGAAAGAGCCCATTACGCCAATCATGGGGAGTATAGCTGGGAAAGGGCCCTGAGTAGGGTCGGCAGGATTGAAAGAGACATGGAGGACCGAGGTACTATTGATGATAGAATGGATGGTGTGGAGGTCGTATGTGGCTGATAGACGGAAAAAGAAAAGTCAATTGGGTTGATTCGAAAGGAAACAACCTTCCATACAGAGAGTACGCTTTTCCAAGAGAATCAAACACTTACCACGGGTGTCGTACCGATGGGCGGTATTAGCCGGACGCTTTGGGTAGACAAGTGATCGGCCCATGTTTTGATCCAATTGAAAATCTGTGTAAAGGATGATTAGAGAAACTGAATGCTTTCTTGTTTGGGATCTCAGAGACCTATACATGCCTTTGTAACCCCGTCCGTCCTAAACCCAAGGTCACTTTATGACTCTTCCAACAAGGTTGATGATTGATAGTGCGATCCGAATGCGGGAGGTCCTGCCGAGATCAAGCCCTTCCGACACGACCCCACTTTTAAACACGTCAATTATATTCCAACAACGACGTAGTATGCCCTACTCCGTACTCGCATCAGAGACTACTGAGCGCCTGTCGGTTTGTCGATGACCGGGAAGGGACTTGTCGTCCTGGAGCCTGGACCCGAACATACTAGAAAGATGGAGGATCTAGGATGTCACGTTGCGGTTTAGGGCAATGTCACTAATAGCAGAAGTATGTCTTCTCACAGCACAGAGAAGACCAAGATGTGAATCAAGTAACCAGACTTAGACAGTGTTGTTACTTCCCATAAAAGGTCGAACGAGCCTGTCAGGTGAGCTGCACCCCGAAACTGATGTCTTGCTGATCATATTCTGCTTAGCCTGCGCACCAGCTACTCAATCTCCGATGTGGCCTCGTGGTATCGTAACAGTCCGTGCCCGTTGAGCATTCTAGAACTCTCACTGCAAACGAGACTTCAACTCATGTCAAGCGCTAATTCCCTCTCTATCAGGGTCCATATCTTACCAGAAGCCAATATGGCGGTGGCGATAGCGGACATGACAAGATATCAAGGCTTGTATCTGGAAAGCCGAACATAGCCAACTGTTGCTTGTCACCTTGATGCGGCATGGCTTGCCGTTAGTAATGAAGAAAGAAGATGGTCGATAAGCCTGCCAAGGTCAGGGAGATTGACTTTCCAGAGGCGCAAAGCTCTTGCTCTGTTCACGTCTTCCCTTCCCACCTGTCCCTTCCCACCTGACGAATTGTTCAATTAGACGATCACATGCAGCCGTTGAGTGTTCCATCAACAGGGCTATGCAACATTGTTTTTCCTTTTTTCCAACAACAAATCCCGTGGCATATCACTCAAACGGCAGGCCTTATACAACGCAAACGCGAGTCTGATGAGTGGCCCCACTTACGCATTGGCGTATGGTGCAATCAATGGTTGTTTTCATTTTGATATTCTGTCTAATACAAACCAAAAACATTGAACTCCCCCATCCAAGCAAAATCGAACAAATTTTCTAGGTAACAACACCTATTGCTTTATCTTGAAGCGGTTCCTGGCTGGGTCAGCAGGGTCCATAGCCGGCAAGACTGAAATTAGATTGATGCCTACCTCGGTATCTTGGCTCTGATGCGTTTTTGCAACCGAGTGTTCTCGGTGTTCAATACTCTCATAAACCAAAAAAAAACTTTTATAATTCCAAATTCCCATCTAAGATGTAGTCTACTTTTCCAACTGCTTGTCATCGTACGTATGACCGGAGCGCCAAAACTTCTAAGCCGGCATAAGGGGGATCATGAGTCGAGTCAAGCGTCAATTGTGATTTCCTCAAGAGTGAAGATCTCACGAAGAGCCGCCTGAAAACAAAGAATTGTTTAACGGACTTTGGCAAAAGTCGAACCAGTACAACTCTTTCGACATATTAGACCACCGTCTTTGGGAAGCCTCAATTGCAAAGCTATAACTCAATGCATGCGCGTGTGAACCTGAACGGCTTCGGCCAGGCCACGGGAATTGCTAGATGAATTGGTCTGTGTCTTGCTTGTATGACCTTGCCTCCAGATCCCCGTTTACCACACCTTGAAGCGTTCGATTAACGTGTTATGCAAGTTATCTGTATAAGAGAAAAACCCAGTCAGCAAAGCTGGCTTATAGAGGAATATAGTATAGGACACGCTCAACAAAGCTGGCTTATAGGGGAGATTATAGTATAGTACACGCTCAGCGATCGCTGAACCAGTACATCTATCTCACTCACATCCGCCAGCTAGAAACCTCCGAAGAGAAGACTTGGACGTTGACGAATGGATTTGTGTGAGACCCGGACGAAGGAAAGATTGTACTGGCCTTTGTATGTTCTACTCTGCTCCGCTGAAAAGTCCAACCCTTCCTTCACTATCGATTGAAACGGTCGATTGAGAGCTATGCACGATACCTGTACAAGAAAACAACATGTCAGCAAAGCTGGCTATAAGGGAATATAGTATAATACACGCTCAGCTGTTACTGAACCAGTACATCTATCTCACTCACACCCGCCAGCCAGAAGACCCCGGAGAGAAGACTGAACGTGGACAAATGGTTTTGTGCGAGACCCGGACGAAGGAAAGATTATACTGGCCTTTGAATTTTCTTCTCATCTATACTGGAATGCCTGGGTCTTCCTGCACTACAGATTGGAGTGCTCGAGTCCATGGTCATGTTCGGTGCCTATACGAAATGATGCACTACAATTAGCAAAAGTTCGTCAGTGTATCTGTCTGGGCGCTTAGAATATTATCACGACAAACGCTCAGATGTGCAAACACTCGCCCAACATAGAAGCTCAGACCTTGGTTTCTATGTTGGTCATCATGAATGATCATGGTAGTGTAGTTTTCGTCACTGCAGCTTCCTTCCCACAAAGCATCAAAAGGGATGAGCTGCTGACCTTTGCTTAGGTCCGTTCTTTCTACGTCGATGCCCTGCTCCGCTGCGTTATGGCATATATAAGTCGAGTGTCTTAGAAGATACCTATATGATAATTGGTACCAGGTAAGCAATAGCCCAGCAAGAGTATCTGCCCTTTGTCATAGAGATGCTTGTATAGGGAACTTTCGGTAGAAGCCTTACACAATTAATCGGAGGGTAGGTGTGAAGAGCCGAATATCTTTTAATCATCGCTTTTAATTTCCGAAATATATGTGAAGAGAGAGGAGGCCTCGCCTCGTATCATCTGTATGTTTCTTCTTGAAGCTGCTTAGCATCGGAGCTGGATCTGTGATTCTGCAAAGGACACTGGTCAGATTTCCGGCCAAGACCAACAACGAAGGAGTTGGCACTGCTTACAATGTTCAGAAAGTATCAATGCCGACAGAGGTGTACTCACCAACTGTACGGATGTCTCAATCATGAGCATACTACATGCCAGTTTCAACCGTTGCCGGCCCTCAACTGATGGTGTGGTATTGTTGATCTTGGAAGAAGGAAGCAAGATCTAGGTGTCTTTTGATGGGTAAAAAAGAAGTCAAAGCCGATTATCTGGGACTCGATTTTATTCCTGCTATGTGTGGTCAATATTGCTTGTATTGATCCAGGCACTGTTGCGGCCGTCAATTCAATATTCTAGTCGATTGACATAGGATGGTATGACGGTGTGCAAGCTGGTGTTTCAGGGGCACCCCAATAGACTTACCGACATCGTGATCTGGGACGGTAGAGAAACTAACTGGTTGCACTTAGGTATCAGTCCATTGCAAGGCATATGTGCCTTATAGCGTTGCAAAGCATCGAAACTTTAGGTCTAGGCTCGCCATGGATCCAACTATCAGTGGACTGATCAGCCTAGTTCTGGGCTTAAAAGTCACAAGCATCTTGCGACACCACAGCTCGCAAGCTCTGCCATTCATGCTATGAACTCATCTAAAAATACACTGGGTTTCAAGGTCCACCATTATTTTGCTCGAGGACAGTGAGGGCACTGGTGGCTTGGTGATCCTAGTGAAGGTGAGTGACTGTGTGATCTGCGATGACAAAGCGACGAGGTAGTCGAGAAATGGGGCTTACATGGCGACATTGCCCCTTCTGTGCCGGGAGTATGTGAAAGACGAGAGACAAAGAACAGACAGACACAATGGCGAACCTGCTGGAAGGAATCTATGACCATATGACTCTGTTTATGGTTAGGTGCTGGTGTGCTGAGGGCGTAGGGTGGAGACTCACAGAGACACGTTGATATGGTTAAATTGGCCGTGTACAAGAGTTGCAACGCGAAGAGGACAACGTCTCAGCTTTGACATGGCGGATTCAGTATCACATTGGTAGGGTTGGGCTCGGATAGAAGGTGACCGCAGCTGAAGTTGATATTGATGACCCAGGTAGGACCGTGGGCGATCTGTCCCACATCCCACGTCGAGTACGATTTTGTCTTTGAAGATATGCTTGTTCTGCTATATAGCATGTTGATATGCTTTGGTACGAATCTCGTCTTTCTATCGAAGTGGCCTACATATTAGTGAAAGGGTTTTAAAAAGAATGTTTGCGTCAGGGGTAAAGGACTCAAATACGCACCAACATTTCCTTATGGATACCTATTCGGTAAGAAGAGAGCTGTCAGTGCATGCTCTTGTAGACTCGCAGAGAAGTCTAAACAGTACCATGGTGGTTGTAGCTGCGCAGGATCAGCTGAGTTGAGAAGGTATGACCTCCCTCGATGTCGCTTACCACCACTCCATCTTTCACCATGTTGTTTTACTGTATCCACTCTACTTCTCGTCAGCTCAATACCTATTCCCAGCCATGGAGGAGCCGCCATCGTTGCTCGGTTCTCTCTCGGAGTTCCGAGTGGGTCAAGCATGGCTTCTGTGGATTCAAATCCGTCTGGTTGGACGAAGCATATGAAACGCCGCCACGCTTCCTACCACCGGCTCGCCTTACCTATTAAAGTAGTGGACCTTTGCACTATCCATGTTCGCCCTGCTTCTAACATTTCTAGCGCCTTCTTATTTTGGCTTTAGAGAAGTCCCCGAAAGGTGCCAGCAGCATGGGAGTAGTCAGTTTGAAGGGAGGCTGCCATGGTGCACTTCTTCAGTGCTGTTGGTGAAAGATGTAGGAGCTGTTTGTTCAAGGGTAGAGGGAACGAGGTAAGATAAGCAAGGCTGTCGACAATCATGCGGCAGTGTCAACGAAAGATGTATGGGTGATCCTGAGACATAACAAAGAAGTGAACGAGTGCTGTTGGCGGGGGTACTCAGAAACGCCTCTAGGGACTGCGGATTCCAGCACAGCCGCGACTTGCTTCGACTAACAAGAATGTTGCTGGCGGGGGTTCTCAGAAACGCCCTTTGGTGGTTGCATATTCCAGCGCAGCCGGAACCTACGTAGACTAATCACTAAGGCTCACGGAGATATCTGGTCTACTGAAAGGTCTGTTACGTGTTGAGACACTCTCAGTAATATTTGGTTTGCTACCCTTTATAGTATACGTTCTAAAAGAAATCTAATTGAAAGGCTTGGAGACAGGTTAAAAAGATATCGACTAGCTTTGCTCTTCTCCAGCTGCCCATCAAGATTCCACTGACTGATTTTCTCGTCACTTCCATTCAACCAAATCATTCTTCTCTTCCCTAAATTTCATCTTGCACTCATTCCTTTACAAATGCAGCGAATCCAATGCTATCCTCTCAATTTGTCTCTCCTTCCCCCTCTACAGATCCATGCGTTGCGACTGTCCACCTATATTCATCAATCATGTCAAAAATTGATCCGCAGGATTTTAAGGATACGTCAAAGTGCCAGAAACCACTCGAGAGACAGAACTAAGAGCTGGGAAGGTCGCACAAGAATGCTATGTTGGGAAAGGCATAGAAATATCGGTATATTGTCGTAATGGAAGTCCTCTTAACGAGTTCAGCTGACCGCTCTACTCCTAGCTCCGGACAAAGACAACCCACCATCTACAGCGACATCCCTTCTTCAACCAATCAAAAACCCAAAACCGATGAAAGTAGTGGGCCAGCTAGAGAATATTATGGGATACATGCGCGAGCTAGAGGGGTTATGCGAGCATATGGACGGAATGGGGACAAAGGTAAGAGCTTTTGGTAGGATTCGTTGGAGTGATGCTGTGGATTTCAGAAATAATTGGATGGGGAAGAGATATTAGATGCTCTTACCTCTAGCTGTTACTATTTTGGATATCTTTGCTTATACGGTTCTGGACACTGGATCCTTAAATTTTCCAGGGAGCCCTGAGAAGAATGGGAGAGGGGGCGGGTTATATTTTTCTCTCTCTCTTTCTCTAGAAAAGGGGTAGATGTTTGAGGATGTTCGTGTTTGAGGCATTAGATTCTGTCTTACGCAGTATTAATTTAACTTTAAAACTACTTTTAAATTAAAAGCGATAGGAAAGCCGTACCGGCAGCAGCCCATTTGAATGGGGAGTCTATAGATGTACACCCCCTTTCTATAATCGTACACCCCTTTTCTATAGTCACAGACCCCCCACCAGGTTTACATGTTTGAATACTTGACTTCACATAAAAAAAAATAGGTGAAAGCACATATACTGTGAATATTAACCATCAAAGAACTGTCAGCTTATCTTTGTCAGAGACACCTGAAAACATAACTTTAACTTCATTACTTTGCTCCTTCCAATCTCTTATATTCTCATCTGTTTACACAGATGAAAGAGTAGCATTCTCGCTAACGAGAGTCTCGAGCTGCTTCTCGAACACGTTCCCCCCCTCATGTTCCCTCGACTCTTCTGATCTCGCTGATCTCGCGGGCTCAGCATTCTCGCTCGTTCACGTCGCTGTTGTTTCAGCGACTGCACTGTCGAAGCAGTGTCGAGGTAGTAGAGAGAGAATCTCGAGCTCCTTCTCGCACACCGTTTTCCTCCTCGTATTCCCTCAATTTTTCTGATCTCGCTGATCTTGCGGGCTCAGCATTCTCGCTCGTTCCCGTCGCTGCTGTCTCAGCGACTTGCACTGTCGAAAGCAGTGTCGAGGTAGTAAAGAAGGTGTCAATGATCTATGTCTGAGAAAAGGGGTGTACAGCTATTAGTGGCTCCCTTTGAATGTCGTCATCTTGTGCTTTAATGCGAGTTCCCCCTAGCTGAATCCTCAACCGTCATTCTCGATCTTTCATCTCCGATGCTTCTTCCTTAAAGTCCATCTCTCTTCATCAATTTTCCTCCCCCCAATCCCAGTTTTCCTACCACTGCCTCACCCATTGCCTAATCCGCCCATCTCCCCCATTCGCATTCGCTCCCGCGCAAACCCCCAGCCATCTCCTAGCCCTTTCCATCATCTCCCCTTCGAACAAGCCAAGCCCCCATCCCATGTATCTGGTAGATTCCACCCTACACACTGCCTCTGAACCTCAAAAACCCAAAACCCGAACCCCGAAATAACAACCGGATCACATCATCTTTCCCCTGAACATCTATACCGAATGTGCACATAATCTCAGATCCGAGGTTAGCAGTCCAAGAACACAGAATTCCCACTTCGTCATCGGGTTTAGAGCTGTTTCTGTACGTGGGTGTGTTGCTTCAAGTGGGATTGGGAGTTGTAGTATTGACAGAGATGGGGAAAGAGACCGAGGGGGGCGGCGGGATACAAAGCTATGGAGGAGGTATGGTGAAGGGAAGGGGGTTCGGGATATAGGGTATTGGAACGTGGAAGGGGGAGAAGGTGGGAGAGATAGTCAGGAGCGTTCTTTTGAGCTGATCTTCGGGATTCGCGTATTTCAGGCGTGTGGTATATATAGTAGCGTGGCTAATGGAGAGCTTCAATTACGAGAATAATGGTAGCGAATTGATACGGAGATTGGTGAGGCTTGTTTAGGGGGGACTAGATGGAAAGGGCTTAAGAGGGGGAGGGAGGCGAATGCGCAGGAGGGAGATCGTGGTGGAGCGTAGGGGTATAGTATACATGGATATCTGGAATGGGAAAAAGGAAGAAGGCAGGCTTGCTAGGACACAAAAAGCGCACGCCGTATCATCTACAGCGAGAGAGAGAGAGAGAGAGAAAGGAGGAGAGATAGTATTTAAATAAATAAAAAAGCCTATCTGGGTTGGTAGAATCTCAATTTTTGTACACAGGGCTGTTTTACAACAAAGACCTCGAATACCAAAATCACTAGACTATTCTGCTGGGAACCAATCTATTTGCGAAAAGAAGAGCAACCAGGGGGGAGTGGTAGGAAATCACTATACAAAGCAAGAACTGGGTTCGGTAGAGTAATGTCTAAATGGATAGATAGACATCCTGCTTTTCGCGAAATAAAAATCAAGTGCACTTGCAAAAAACTTGCGCGATAGGTCGAGTTGGGTGGGATTGATGTTTACAAGTGATCAGTCATAGATTTAATGTTCTTGAATGGGCGTCTAGTCAGTCTCGCATTTAACCTGGCGTGGCTGGTCCTCAGTTTTCGCTACCGGGCAATACCGACTTTCTGCCACCGCTGGTGGTGTGTATGGGGCTGCTTTCTTGCTGTGGAAGGGATTATTAGATGATTGGGGTGGGGTGATGGTTGTAAGACTTTTCAGAAAAGAGAGAGAGGGATGGAGGTAGATACTAAGTTTGGGTGGATATGACTGGGACTGGTAGAGTATTGCTGTGAATGCAGGACTATTTCTTGGAGGTTTTTGGGATTGTCGGTTGCTAGAACGTTCTGGTGCGTACGGGGTTCTTTGCAAAAAGAGAAAGATATGAAAAAGACACCTACTCTGCTTACCCGCTACCCTGATAATTCGCTCATTTCCGCCTTCCCGATCCAATTCTCTCGAAAAATTTGCACCATACTACCAGTAATTGCCCCCATCCCAATTCATTAGTCTACTGTTCGTGAACATACAGCGGATTACTCTCCACTTCCCTGACCCACAAGCCCCAAGGTCTCTCCGCCGTCTCCGCTCCCATCAGCGTACATCCAGAAATCTCTTGCTCGCTAAGGTAATGCGGGCCTGTATCAGGGACGCTAGTTTTTTCTTCTGGCTTTTTGCCTCTATCCTCGGCATTGAGATGTGCGTTGCGAGTCAAAAGCGCCGTTGTCTGTACCGCGGCGTTTTGCTGCGTGTAGATAGCCCTGAAAACTGCTTCCCGGATACTGCTTCCTACAGTTGTGAAGCCGTGGCCGCGCATTAGAACGACAGTGTGGTCGGGTTGCGGAGATTCGTCGGAAGCGAGAGAGCTTTTGGCGAGAGAAGAGACGAGAGAGGTTGCAGCATGACCGAGGCGCGCTGTGTAGCTGTCTTGCTTTGAGAAGGAGTCGGCGAAAGCGGCGCCGCGCAGTGGGGTGGAGACAAGGAGGTCAAGGCGGGAGTTACGTTGGGTATGGGCGGCGGTGTCGAATATGGGGACATTGGTGCCTTGGGTTTTGTTAACTGGTTGCTGGCGATGGATCGGATAATGCAGACCTAGAAATCCAGCAATATGAAAAGCCGCTTGCAAAGGCACTCCACTGACCGTGTACGGCAGCACAGCTTCAGAATGGCTATGCACTACACTCTTTACATTTGGGTACTGTTTCAGAATCTCGCTATGGATGAAGCGCTCAGAGTAGCCTTTAGCAGTGGAGTTTACGGGAGAGGCATCAGAGATGTGGTATTCAACGAGATCTGAAGCGGAGGAGATCAGGGCAGGGGCTAGGGAATAAGAGAGAAAGAATCTTGACGGGTTGGTGGGATCGCGGACGGAGATGTGGCCATAGGCGTCGAGGACGTTGTGATGGTGGAGGATGTGGTTTGCTGTAATGAGGTCGTGGAGGGTTTCTTCGGTGGACATTGTGGAGGTTTGATTGAGGTTCGCAGACTCATTTGAGTACTTGAGCGAATCTTGGGTTTCCTGCAAGAAGCAAACTGGAGATGATGGTGTATGTGCCATAAAGCATTACAATGTCATTGTGCTAAGGTATGTTCCATTACCATAAGAGACGGAGTTCCTCGTTGAGTACAGTACACAAGTGGGTAGTACGTCATCAACCCCTGCGTGTTCTGCGACGGGTTCTGGAAACACGGGCTAACCATTAGCGTGGAACGATCGCTCGGCTCTTCCCATGAAACGCCTCCCGTTTCCACTAATCATGTGACCTTGGACGACAAAACTCTCAAGCCTCTTGAAGATTATTATTGTCTGGTCGATATGTATGAGTACAACTACCGAGATTCCAGTCTTGCAGACTAGATTGCGTGTGCGCTATTTTACTCGATTCTACTACGTATTCTATTCTTGTACTTATCTCCTTGGCTGGAGAGGGAACAGTTTTCAATGGTCAAGGGAATTGAATCCACAAGCGACAATTGCGACTATGGGAATATTACCTTAATTCATTGCTTACCCGGGTTGCCACGATCAGAACTTCATCTTTCTCAAGGCTTATATTCCATTTGTTTCTCGTGCTGTTCCTTTTCGTCTCTCATTCTCTTTCCCAGGGGAGATGTGATGCAGGGTTATGTACAGCCTGCCGGGTCCAGACGCCTGCTTAGGAGAAGCTTAGCCCTTCTATCAGAGTCCAATAATAGAGACAGTCCAGCACTATTAATTCGCCGCTTGTTCGTAGAACCACAATACACACGGGCCCCTTTTAATGCGTTCCGGACTCCCTATGAGAACGATATAGGGCAGGTACCGAAAATTTGGGGACCGGCTCTGTCGAACGAGCAGCGAATTGGTGGTCTCAGATTTGAGATTCCAAGATTTTTTGTATGGAAATCATAGATCAGCGAACATTGCAACTGACTGTACGATGATAAGTCAGAGGAAGTTCGGCATGTCAAGTATGCAATTAATGCCCTTTGCTGTTGGAAGCCTTTATTTCTATTTCTAGCCTTAAGCAGTACCATGGGATCGAGCACACAGATTATCATCTCTTGTAGATAAAGCCAGCAAGCATACCGTCTATGAAGCTAAGAATTCGTGATTGAAATCCCCCTTTTCAACACGAGTTGGACTATGATTGCTTTTAATATAGGATCCAGTAGTCAGTAGTTCAAGAAATCGAAACAGGTATGGCACGGGACTTGGACAAGACTTGAGCCCCTTTTACCGCCGCTACCTGCACAAACTTTGCAGTACCAATAGTTGCGTTGGTTTCGAATCCTGTCCTTGAGACATCAGCGGCTAAAGTCAGGCTGTCCTTTGCGCCACCAGCATACACAAGCCAAG
>JAABUV010001968.1_pt1 | contig 28826 bp, 36 predicted proteins | sample 5559971 | NCBI WGS metagenome assembly JAABUV01 (sample SAMN10711881, study PRJNA513362) | rock metagenome | isolation source: Antarctica rocks | place: Antarctica: Victoria Land, Knobhead nord | collected 2015-12-19
ACAGCGCCGGCTCCCTGCAGCGCGACGCAGCACGGCCTTCCCCAGCACCTGCCATTGCTGCTTCCAACGTTCCTTGTGCGCTGAAGCAGGCGGCAGCGCGCAGCCAGGCAGAGGCCTAGCACAGCAACGCAGCCCGCCGCCGTGCGATGTCCGCGCGGGGGGGCCTTAATACACGTAAGCCAGGGGCGCGCCTGGAACAGCAGCGAGCGCTGGTCGGTCTCCGGGTCGTACTGCTTCGTCACGCGGTAGCCCGGCCGGCCGATGTTCACGACCTTGCGCACGCTCGCGCGCCGGTTCGGCGCCGGCTGCGCCGGCTTGTCGGCCGCCTCGCGCGCCGCGCGCTTGGCCAGGTTCTGCTGGTGCCGCTTGCCCTGCGCGCCGCCCGACCGCCTCAGGCATTTGATCACGCCGCGCACTTGGCCAGGTTCTGCTGGTGCCGCTTGCCCTGCGCCCCGCCCGGCTGCCTCAGGACTCGTTGACGCAGCGTGAACACTTTATTCATGCAGCGCGCTCCGCCGAGCGCGGTCGCTCCCAGCCACGTTGCTAGAGCCCTGCGCTGCTGCGCTGCCAACGAGCAGGACGTGTGTCTGGCACGCAGGCGCGCACGCCGCTGATGCCCTGCAGTGCTGCGCAGCCAGCAGGCAAGAAGTGCGGTCGGCGAAAACAGGCCGGCGCGCCTGGGTGTGCGCCAGGCTGATGCCCTGCAGTGCTGCGCAGCCAGCAGGCAAGAAATGCGGTCGGCGAAAACAGGCCGGCGCGCCTGGGTGTGCGCCAGGCTGATGCCCTGCAGTGCTGCGCTGCCACCAGGCAGAAAGGGCGGTCGGCGAATACAGGCCGGCGCGCCTGGGTGTGCGCGAGGTAGTTGCCCTCGTTGTTGTGCAGCGTCAGGCACAGGCGGCACTCGTACTGGCCCAGGTGGTTGCGCATGAAGTACGGGTCCTTGGAGAGGTCGATCGTCTCCAGCGCCAGCCGCCGCAGCCGCTCGCGCCGGTCGATCGCCTGCACCGGCCCCGCCCGCCGTGACGCGCATGTGCCGTTGCTCACCCTGCACACGCCAGGGGAGCTGCAGGACACCAGGCGCCGGTTTCTCATGGCTCGTGGCCAAAGCGCGCGCACCTCGTTCTGGGCGGAGGCATGGCCGCCGGACCCGACCTTGCTGCCATGCTCACGCGCGTCCAGGAAAGACATTGCAGGCCTGCGGAGCTATCCTCTACAGAGCTGGCATGGCTGAAACAGCCGCGGGGCGCCTGGTGCGGGCGCCAAGATTGTGTCCGGTGGGCGGAGGCGCGTGGGGCACGCGTGCTCAGTGAATTTAGCCTTTGTTTAAGGTACACAGCTTAATTGACAGACATAGAGACCCACAGAGGCCCAAGAGCCAGCGAGGAGGTCGCTGCCCGCTGCACCCTACCCTCCCACAGCTGCAGGTGTTACGTAGGGCTTGAGAGCTGCATGCGTCTTAGCGTGCGAGTTGTTGCTGCCCAATATCCAGACCCACTGATGCAGACAGTCACTTGACAGCGCGTAGTCCAAGTGCGCGTGTGAGGATGTTGTGGCAGACTGCTCGTTGCATCAGGCGCACAACATCATTTACACGCGACACAGCAGCTTCGGGCGTGGATTTATGTACGAGGAGGCATGCCTGGTGCCTTGTTCCGACACGTGTCAGCCCACTATGTAGGGCATGCTGAGGACGGATAGCACCAGCATGCGCCTGCGCCTGCGCAAGCAACCGCTTTGACCCGTGCAGTACAAAAAGCACACTATGTACCCAAGCACCAAGACACCAACGTAAAATTTTAAAGAGCCAGAATGCACAGGAAACTGATGAGCGGGTTGACTAGGAGGAGGGACGGGCCTGGTAGCGTGCACACGCCAACGGCAAGCCTGCAAAATGGGCACATGTGCCCCAGAACCTCCATCACACTTGACCGTTCCAGGTGAAAATGAGCAAACTGCATCTAAATATACACCATATCAGTGCGACCTTGCACATGCAGGTATTCAGTGCACCGACTGCGGGTTGTAGTATGTCCATGACAAGCAAAAGCCACCTGCGGCATGCTCTGCCCGCGCCCGCCAAAGCGGGGGGCACCAGGCAGCATGTAACCTCGGCGCTGCCCCTCAGCAAAGGCTCGCACAGCCAATCTGTCTTCATGACATTTCAATGGGTCTGTCTCTCCACAGACTCAGCTGCGCAAGCTTCCAGAAACGACCCTGTACTCCTCGACTCGGTCGCCGAGGAGTTGCTTCAGGTAGCAGGTGCCTTTGACACCGTAGCTACACGAGCCACGACACATTGTCAGTGTGCACTGGTCTTGGTGCCCTGGGGGATGGCGATCTCGAAGATGCAGGCACAGCTGTCAGTGTCAGGCTACTGCTGCTGCACTGGCACGCGCTGACTGAGGCATGACTCGCTTGAATCATCTGACCGCATCTGCTTGCACGGTGACCAGTGAGTGGTTGGCAACCACCAGGCGCCTGGCAGACAGAGGAGGTCAAGATGCAATGGTGTGACACGCCTGTTGCCGGGCTCGTCCTCTCTCCAATACGAGAACGCGCGGCAGTTGAAGGTGGCTGCGCAGACTCGGCAGCACTCATGCGAAGAGCCAACCATCACGCTGGGGAGCCCAATGGAAGCACACATCAGCTGGCCTGTCAGCTGTGCTATGTGCTGGCCATGCTGTGTACAACAGGGGCGCCAATGTGCTTGACAGCATACAGCCGTCCTGGTCTTCAGGAGTGCGCTCCTCCCCAACGAAGTAAAACTGGCGCTTTTGAAGAGGACAAACTACCAAAGCACACACAGGCGGAACACGATGGGCGGGAGTTCTGCCAGCATGACACAGCTCGCACGTTGAGAGGTACTCGCCATGGTAGTCCGCGCCATATTGGTACTGGCAGTCTGCGCGCCGCAAGCTCTCCAAGTTACTCACCTCACTTGCGAGGCAGTGTGTCAAGGCTTGCCACGTTGAGCGTCCTGTCCTGTCACAGGAGCAGCCCGGCCACCCACTGTGTCTGGTGCACCCTGTGTGCACCGCAACGTGCCAACACACACCCCGTACAACATATGCGCCGTAGCAAGTCAGTGCATGGCGCCCAGGACATTGCGGTTGTGCGGGGTTGAAGTTTATATGGCAACACTCAGCACGACTGTGCGGCGTCTCCTGCAGCTCAGCCCTTTATGCAAGGCGCTTGCGAAGCACGTGGCCAGCAAGCAGCTGGGGAAAGAGCTTGCAGCTGGCCGCCGCGGCACTGCGCTCCTAGGTGTACACCTCGAGTGGCACCCCGCAAGTCTGGCTCTCGTGAGGACGCTGCAGGCTGGCCGGGCACTCACTCTGTGCACTGGCGACCTGCACGAGCAGCAGGCACAGCGCCAGGGAGAGCGCCGCGGTGCGCACGGAGTTCGTCATCTTCAGTGCGGTGTGCTAGTCACTAGCACTGAGTGACTACCAAATGCTGTGGGCGAGTGATCGAAGCACAGCAGAACGAAGAGAACACACCTTCGAAACGATGTAAGCGGCTCATGCAGTTGCGAGTGCACTTACGGGGAACTTTGAAAATTTTATTTCGTCCTGCAGATGACTCAGGAGCATTCTATCCTGGCGATGTGCCTCTTGCAGGTCGCCAGTGCACAGAGTGAGTGCCTGACCAGCCAGTAGCCTACATGAGGGAGTCAGCTTTGCGGGGTGCAACCGTGTAGCATGTACACAGGGGCGCACGACCCAGTAGCCCAGCAGCTGTGAGCACTGTCCCCGGCACCTTGGTTATACGCGAGCGGCTACCATGATACTGTGCTGCAGACGCCGTCACAGCCGTGCTGGGTATTGATGTACGGACTGCCGTTTGCATGGTTTTGCCCTAATGCCCCGCGACCGCCTGCACTGCCTTGCCTCACTCCCTGTCGGACGGGGTGTGTGTTGCCAGTTTGCTGTGCAGGCAGAGTGGTCCAGACGCTGGGGCTGGCTGGTGTGCTTGCTGTGAAGCACGCTGTGGATGGCAATCCTTGACACACCGCCTCACGAGTAAGCGAGACCAGAGAGCTTGCTCCGTGCAGACTGCCAGTACCATTGGAGCGTGGACTACCACGGCGATTCTACAAGGTGTGGGGGGGAATACCTGGGTCAGGCCTATCATAGGCTATGATAGGCCATGATAGTATCCAATGGGTCCCGCCTGTCGGTGCTTGGTAATTCGAGCTGCGGATGTGGTTAAGTCTGATGACTGCTGTGATCACAGTCCTCAAAGGACAGCTGTGCGCTCACATGCGCACTGGGCATCTAATGTGCGAGCCACAGATGCAGCTCTTATGTAGGGCTTGTCCGCATAGCTGTATTGAGCATTCGAGAGCGGCAGAACCCAGACCACTGATGCAGACAGTCACTTGACAGCGCGCAGTGAGAGTGTTGTGACACAGTGCTCGTTCCATCAGGCGCACAGAACACGCACATAATTTACATGCGACACAGCAGCTACGGGCATGGATGTATGTACATGGAGGCACGCCTGCTGCCTTGCCCCAACACATGTCAGCCCTCTGTGTAGGGGATATGGCACCGACATGCGCCTGCTATAGCAGCAGCCTTGTCATGTGCAGTGGTAAAAGCACAATGCGACAGGTGCCTAGACAACTATGTGAACGCCCAACGAGCCAGCACGCACAGAAAACTGATAAGCAGATCTCAGGAGAGAAGGGCTGGGCGAGGTAGCGTGCATACGCCAATGGTGAGCCTGCAAAATGGGCACATGTGCGCCAGAATACTCTCACAGACGCGACCCATTCCGGAAGAAAGCAAAACCTGCGGCGGTTATATGCAAAGAATAGAACGTATCAATGCTACAGTGCACATGCAGGTATATATAGGTGCACCGACTGCAAATCGCAACGTGTCCAAGACAGCACCTGCGGCATGCTCTGCCCGCGCCCACCAAATTGTGGGGAGCACCAGGCAGCATGAAGCCTCGGCGCTGCCCTCATCGAAGGCTCGCACAGCGAACCTGTTCCATCGACATCGACAAGGTTGACGGCGTCTGTCTCTCCTCAAACTCAGCTGCGCATCCGCCCAGTAACGACCCGGTAGTTCTTGTCTTGGGGGCCGAGAAATGACTTCAGGTAGCAGGTGTTCTTGACGCCGTAGCTGCGCGCGCCACGCCACATACAGTCAGTGTGCAGTAGTCTTGGTGCAATGGGGGATGCCAATCTGGCAGGCACCAGCCCAGACGTCCATGTCAGGCCACTGCTGCTGGCGTCAGAATGCGCTAAGTGAAGCATGACTCGCTTCAGGGCTGCCTGGCCGCATGTGCCTGGATGGTGACGGGCGAGTGGTTGGCAGCCACCAGGCGCCTAGCAGGCAGAGGATGGCAGAGTGCATGAGGTGACTCGCCTGTTGTCCCGGTCGGTCTCTTGCCAGTACGTGAACGCGCGGCAGTTGTAGGTGGTGTCGCAGGCTTGGCAGCACTCAAACTCAGAATTGACCATCAGGCTGCGAACCCACCAGAAGGTGCCTGGTCAGCTATGCCATGTGCTGGCTCTGTTGTGTGCCACAGCAAGCCCGTGTGTGACAGCATCCAGTCGTCCTGACCCCAAGGAGTGTGACCCTGCCCAACCAGGTAAAGCAGCATACCTTGTAAGGACAGGCCAACCGAAGCACACGCAGGCGCGACCCGGCGGGCGCTGGTTCTGTCAGCCTGACGCAGCTCGCACCTTCTGATGTAACCGCCAGTGTAGTCCATTCCGTACTCGAACTGGCAGTCTGCGGACCAAGCACACCGGGTTACTCACCTTGCTTGCGAGGCGGTGACCTATGACTTTATCAAGGCTTCCCACGCACAGCGTCCCATTGCAGGAGCAAACCCGGCCACCCCCTGTGTCTGAACCACGCTGCCTGCACTGCAACCTGCCACCACGTTCGTTGTATATGTGCTGTGACGCCCAGGACAGAGTGGTTGTACAGGCTTCAAGTAGATGTCTGCGCGGCTTGGCGGCGTCTGCAACTCAGCCCTATACATGGCGCTTGCGCAACAACATGGCCAGCATGCAGCTGGGGCAAGTGCTCACAGCTGGCCAATGCGGCAGTGCGCTCCTAGGTAAATACCACAAGGGGCATCCCGCAAAGCCTGGCTCTCGTTGGGAGGCTACAGGCTGGTCGGGCACTCACTCTGTGCACTGGCGACCTGCACGAGCAGCAGGCACAGCGCCAGGGAGAGCGCCGCGGTGCGCATGGCGGCCTTCATCTTCAGTGCAGTGTGGGTAGAGAGTGTTGAATGCTGACTAGTGATCGCTGTGGTAGATCGTCAACACGATGTGGAAAGTGATCCAAGCGGCGGCCGTATCTCCTCGATGCAAGGCAGGTTCCCCATAAGTGCAGTCGTTCTTCTTGTCTCCTCTCTTGCAACTGCATGTAGGGCAATGCGGCGTACCCTAAAACCAGTCCCACGTGCAAGCTGTTCCGCCTACGGCGCGTCCAGGCGCTGCGCGAGCACGCACAGCGCCTGCTCCACGGTCAGCCGCACGACGCCCAGGGCGCGCAGCTCCGCTACCCCGCCGCCGCCGCCGCCGCCGCCGCCGCCGCCGCCGCCGCCGCCGCCGCTGCCCGTCCCCGCGGCGCCCCGCACGCGCTCGGCCGCCGCCGCGGCCTCGCCGGGTGGCAGGTTGAGCAGCGCGGCGGCCTCGCACAGCTCGCGCAGGTGCGCAGCCGGGCGCGCCGTGTACGGCGCAAACACGGCCGCCAGCGCCTGCGTGTCCGCGCGGAAGCGCGCCGCGCCCTGCGCGGAGCTGCCAGCGTTTAGCCAGCGGCGTGCAGTACCATACCTGGGGATGCCAGCCAGTGGCATGGACCGGCGCTGCAGACAAAGCCCACACCAGTAAACCGCGAATTACGTCTACCACAGGGCGCAGCACTGTTGCACAGGCAAAATCGTCATGCCCGGGAGCCCAGGGCGGGGCGAGCGCGCCGCCGCCGCGGACGGCGCCGGCCGCGCGCCCGGGCGGGCGAGCGGGGCGGGGCGGGGCGCCGGGCCGAGCGCGGGGCGCACCGCGGCCGAGAACCGCGCCTCGGTCGCGACTTCGTTGAACAGCAGGCGCGTGGCGGCCACGGCGACCGCGCGCCAGAGGTCCCGGAACGCGACCGCGTCCAGCGCGCCCGCCAGGCGCGCCAGCGCGCCGCCCAGCTCCGCCAGCGCCGGCGCCAGGCCGGGCGACGGGCCCGCGTCCTCCCTGGTGCGGCCCCCAATTATTCCCATCATGACGCCTGCCTGCTACGGACGCCGCGGGTGCCTTGGAGCGCGCGCCCTGTGGCGCAGCCTGTCCGCTGCCGCAAGCGCTGAGCCGCTCAGCGCAGCTGCAAAGCAGCATGAGCCACTGAGCCACGCTTGAGCAACCACCCTCTCTGCCCTGTCTCAGCGCCGCAGCCATGGGAAGTGAGCCTAGATGGTTGACGGCGGACAGGGCTAGGTTGGGAGCGGCGCCCCAGGCGTGTTTCAAGCGTCTGCTTCATCAGCTCTAGTTGCAGACGACCGAGCTGCCGGGCGCCCACAGAAGAAGCAAACACGCCCACGCAGCGGCGGCAGGCGCCCGAGCGTCCGCATGTGGGCGACCTCCAATGCGAAGCTTGGTTGATGGCCATGCCCCAGGCTGCCGATGCACATTTCAACCGCTCTGGGCGCTGGCGGACCAGTCATCGGCGTCGGCCGCAAAGGCTTCCAGGCCCGTGCGGCGGCGGTAGGCGGCCGAAGCGTCCGCAAACGCGGCCGCGGCGGCCTTGGCCAGCTTGAGCGTCCACTTCATGCGGAAGGCGGCCAGCGCGTCGGCCTCCGCGGTCAGCGCGCTCCCGCGCCCGCGCTCGGCGCCTGCACGCGCGCAGGCCCCCCGGCTCGGCGCAAGCAGCCTCCGCTGCTCCCATCAATCAGCAGGTTGGGATGCTGTGCGAGCGGGCGCCAGCTCAGGGCCGACACGAAAAGGACTTTGCACCAGCCCCAACCTGTGCACGCGGGGCGCCCCCTCTGCGTCGGCGCGCGCGCGGGCCGGCAGCCTCGTGCAGGCAGCGCTCCAGCCGGTGCACACCCTGCACCAAACCGTAACCCAAACCCTCGCACGCCCGGCGCGCACCCTCCGCGTCCAGCAGTACGAGCGGGCCGGCCGCCTCACGCAGGCAGCGCTCCAGCCGGTGCACACCCTGCACCAAACCCAAACCCAAACCCTCGCACGCCCGGCGCGCACCCTCCGTGTCCAGCAGCACGAGCGAGCCGGCCGCCTCGCGCAGGCAGTGCTCCAGCCAGTGCGCGGCGCAGACGTACGCGCCGAGCGCGGGCGCCCAGCGCGGCCCCGCCAGGTCGCGCCACTCCTCCGCGCCGCGCGCCTCGCGCGTCAGCCGCGCACGCAGAGCGCGCAGCACCTCCTGCGCGCCCGCCGAGTCCCTGAGGTCGAGCCCTCTTACGGGGTTGTGTGCTCGTCCCTTGTGTCCCTTCTGCCCTTTTTGCGGCACAACACGCGCGCAGGCAGGCAGAGAGTGCTGAACGCGCATGTCCGACCCGCTGCAGTGCGCCCAGACGCCCAAGCCGCCGCCAGATGCTGCCATAGCGGGCTGCCTGGCATGCAGTTTTCGACCCCGCGGCCGGCCCGGTTGCCCGGCGCCGCGCCCGGGGGGAAAGCACCTGCGGCGCGTGCGCGGCGAAGCGCTGGCGCGCGGCGCCATCGGCGAGCCAGCCGCACTTGCGCGCCAGCTCCGCCACCAGCGCCTGTGCGCGCTCGGCCGCCACCGGCGGCCAGAACTCCGCCTGCCGCGGATACAGCGTGTCAGGCCCTGGGGCGCAGATGCCCGCTCGGCACGCCTCAAAAACACAAGGCCAGACCCCATGCCCTGCACCCAGTGCACCCTGCTCGATACATACTAGGCCGCTGCGCCCAGGGTACGAGGGTGCGCTGTTGTCCCGAAATTTACACAGGCTGCGCGACACTGGGTCGCGCGGGCGCAGGCACGGGCGCGCCTGCCAGGCCTCGCACGGGCCCGCGGGCGCGCCGCCGCTAATGTCGGCCTCGTCGGCGCCGCCCCAGAGCGCCTGCGCGGGCTGCCAGGCGCCCGGCGCGTCCAGCTCGTCCTCCAGCAGCCGCAGCGCCTCGTCGCGCTCCGCGTCAAACCAGGCGCCGCGCCATGCCTGTGCCATAGGGTAGGGTACCCTATGGGTCTAGGTACAGCAGTCCTTACAGCTAACCTAAGCTAAGCCTAAACCTAACCTACGCCTGTGCCGCCCCGCAGCGGCGCAGAGACCCTGCGGAGGGCGCATCGGTCTCCAAGCTCAGGGAGCCTGCAGAAAGGCTCTGGCGAAGCGCCTGGTCGCATCGACCGCAGGGCCCTGCTCCAAGGTTGACACGGACGCAACCCTTCCCAGCACGAGCCATGCGGCAGACGGCCGCCGCGCGCCTACGGCCTGTCACACGAGAGGAGACTGAGGGGGGCGCCGCACCGGGTTGGCGCACACAGTCTCCAGGCAGGAGCCGGGCGCCCAGAGCTCGGGCGCGTCGGCGTCGGCGTCGCCGGCGCCAGCCGCCGCGGCCGGCAGGCCGCGCAGTGGCGCCAGCGCGCGCTCAAACGCGGCCGCCTGCTCGGCCAGGTGCAGCCAGAGCGCGGGCGCGCCCATCGCCTCCAGCCGCGGCAGCACGTGGTCGCGCAAGATGCCCTGGGCGGCACAAAATCGGGTTAAAGGGATTTTGCAGCAAGCGCGCGCGCCGCACCACCACACGAGCAAGGGGTGCACACCCCGCAGTGGCTGCAAACCAAAGATGCTCTTTGCATGTTCTTGCTGCTCATATGTCCTCTAAGCCCTCATAGAGAGAGTCTACAAGTGCGAGCTTTGCAGCGCTGCAGACGCCTTGCACCCTGCGCGCAGCGCCGCGGGCGCCGGCGGGCGCGCGCGCCTGCACGGCGGAGCGCATCGCGCGCGCAAACTCCAGCGGCGCGCTGTAGTGGGCGCCGAGCCCGTGCGCGGCGATCGCGCCCTGCAGCGGCGCGAGCGAGGGCGCCAGCGACCGCGCCAGCGCCAGAGCGGTGCCGAACAGCCACTCCGGGCGGTCGGCCCGGTCGGTCGGGCGGCCGGCGCTGAAGTGCGCGCGCAGGCTGGCCGCCAGCGGCGCGGCTGCCTCCTCCACGGCCCACAGCGGCGCGCCGCCGCCCAGCGCGTCGTCCAGGCCCTGCCGGACACCCTAGCGCTCACGGAGCCGCGCTCGCGCGCGGCACGCCCCCCGCGCGCACGGCGGCAGGCGGCCGGCAGCAGGCGGGCCGCACTGCAGAATGGCTTGTGACAGAGAGGCTCGCGCGCGCACGCTGTTCCGCGCAGAGCTGCGCTCATGTTTATCGTGCAGAGACACGCACGGTTTGTGCTGCCGCACGGCAGAGCCCTGCTGGCCCGGCCCGGCAAGCACGGACAGGAGCACGCCGGCGCGGCGGCCGCACCGCGTCGAACGCCTCGCGCTGCATGGAGCGCTGTAGCGCGATGAAGGCGGCCATGACGCGCGTCACGTCCGCGACCACCTGGGCATCCGCCTCCTCCAGCCCGTGCCAGCCGGCGCCGCGGGGCGCGCCGGCGCCGCCCGCGTCGGTGGCCGCTGCGGCCGCCGCAGCGACCGGCGGCGGCCAGCCCACCTGCGCCAGCCGCTCCCAGAGCACCGCGCGCAGCGCGGCTGCCAGGCCCTCCTGCGCGGCCGCTGCAAGCGGTTTTCACAAGCGCGGCGCGTCGCGCGTGTCGCCTGGCAGGCCGTGGTCGACGGCGCTTCAGAGGTGGCCCTGGCCCGCGCGCTGTGGGAAGCAGGGCGACACAGCGCATGCGGGCCATGTCCTGCAGCAGCAGCAGCGCCCAGCAACACCAGCCCCTGGTGTCCTTGCCTATGCCGCTCTGCTGCTCCACACCACCTCGACACCAACGTGCTCTTGACAAAAGGATACGGTAGGTTTGGTTTACCCTACCCTATGCTGACCCCTTCTGTTGCAGGGCGCGCCTGCGCGGCCGCGAAGCGCGCGAGCGCGGACGCGGCCAGCTCGCGCAGCGGCGCCGGCGCGCCGGCGGCCGGCAGCGCGGCCAGCGCGGCTGCCTGGCCGGCGCCGGCCGCGTGCACGGCCACCGCCTCGCCGACGCCGGCGAAGAAGGCGGGCGGGTCGCGCGCGGCGGTCGCGCGCTCGCATGCGCGCAGCAGGCGCTCCAGATGCTTCGTCACGGCCGCCAGCTCCTGCGCGCGCGAGTTTGGGGTTACAGTAGGTTTAGGGTAAGAAGGGCCCGAGCGGTGGTCGCGCGCTCGCACGCGCGCAGCAGCCGCTCCAGGTGCTTGGTCACCACCGCCAGCTCCTGCGCGTGCAGGCCTAGGGTTAGGGCAGGGTGTAGGGCAAGAAGGGCCCGCCCGGCGGCCGCGCGCTCGCACGCGCGCAGCAGCCGTTCCAGGTGCTTCGTCACCGCCGTCGGCTCCTGCGCGCGCTCGCAGGCACTGGCGGTGGGGCAGGGTGTGGAGGAAGGACCCACATTCAACCATGGCTAGCGATACGCGACAGACAATGGTCTCAGGCGTGCGCGCGGGTGCACCGTCCTGCCCGTACGCCCAGCCCGTCTCGCTTTAGGGACACAGGCTGGAGAGGCTGCAGGCTCGCGCCACGGCGCAAAGCTTTGGGGGCACCGAAGGCAGGGGTGGGACTCAGGGCCTTGCGGACGGCGCGCCGCGCCGCAAAGTCAGGCCCTACGCACAGGCCCTCCGCCAACCTGGTGGCCCCACGCTCAGGCCCTCTTCCCATCTAAAGGCCCTTCAAACAAACCCTCTGCCCGCCTTGGAGCCCTAAGCCCAGGCCCTCCGGCCCCACCTGGAGGCCCTGCGCGTACTGCCGCGCGCCCTGCAGCGCCGCCAGCTCGGCCACAAGCGCGCCGGCGCCGGCCGGCAGCGGCGGGCCGGCGTCATCGGGCCCTGTCGCCAAGGCCGGCGCGCTGCCTGCAAGGCGCTCCGCGGCGGCCGCGGCCTGGGCGCCAAGCGCTGCGCGCACCTGGCGCTCGCGCTCCTGCGCGGGGCGGCCGTGTCTGAGTGGCGCCGCTGGAGGGGCTCGGCCGCCCTCCATTACAAAGCTCTCCTGAGGTAAATAGTAAGCAAAGGAATCCCCAGCTTGACCCTGCTACTTGCTCGCCGTGCGCATGCGTCTGGCGCGTATTCCGGTCCGTGCACAGCAATTGCACGGGGCGGCCTCGCCCGAGGTGCAACGCACTGGGGGCTACAGCAAGGCGCTGCGCGGCGCGTGGCCTCGGCGCTGCGGCACAGCACACGGCCGCCGCTGCAGCGGTGCCAGCGGCCCCTGCTTTCCCGCGCAGCGCAGCCGCGGGACGCACCCGCGCGCACGCGGCGCCGATCTCAACAGACAGGCTCTGCCCAGTGTGCATCGGGCGCAGGCTACTCGACCTAGCCCTGAAACTCAGGCCTGCGCAGGGCGCGGATGGCAGGCGGACGCGCGTGCCGGGGCGCGCCTGCAGGCCGGCGACCTCCCGCAGGAGCTGCTGCAGGCGCTCCGCGGCGGGCGCGGCGACCCCGCCGTTCGCGGCGGGCGCTTCGTGCAGCGCGCCCGCGCCCCACGCCTCCTGCGCTTTCCCGGCGTGCTGCATGCGCGCCGTCGCAGCCATCATGGCTGCCCCCGGCGGCCGCTGCTGCGCGCTGATGGGCGGGAGCGCCTTTGTCTGGCCCTCGTCCCCGGCCCGAGCTGCTTGAAGGCTCAGCGGCTGCAGCGCTGCCCGCCGCAGGCTCGGGGCCCGGCCGATCACTGGCTTAGGCGCAGCCAGTAGACAAAAATGTCGGCGCTCTGCCACTCGGGGTGCAGGTCCTCGGGCGGCACCTGCGTCCCCACAGCCCGCTCACACGCTCAACAGCAAGCTGGCAAGCATGCAGCATTGGTGCGTGCAGTCGCAGCGGGCGGAGCGCCAGCACGAGAGCCGCCTGGGGCCGCACCCGCTCCGCAGACAGCCCCGCGCGCGCAAACTCGGCAAACGCGCGTTCGACCACCAGCGGCCGCTGCTCGTACGCGAGCAGCACGCGGCCGCTCGGCGGCGGCGCGCCGGCGCGGCTGTCGGCGCGGGGCGCGCTGCCTCCGCCGCAGGCCGCCGGCGCGATCAGGGCGGCGAGCGTGTCGGCCAGCGCCGGCAGCTGCGCCTGCTCATAGATGAGGTCGGACGCGAGGACGAGGTCATACGGCGTCCGCAGGCCGGCCGTGCAGGCGCCCCAAGCGAGCTCCCTGGTCGACACGCGCGCCTCGAGCCCGTTCGCCTGGCGGAGCGCAGTCCCTCAGGGCAGGCAGCTCGGCGAGTGCTGGAGCAGGCCGGGAATATTGGCAGCTGCTGCGCACCTCGACGTTGCGTTCAAGGCCTGGGAGCAGGCGCGGCAGGTCCGTCAAAAGCACCGTGGGGGCCCCGAGCAGCGCTGCTGCCAGCCCCGCGACGCCGGTCCCGGCGCCGAGGTCCAGCACCCGTTTGCCCCGCAGCAGGCTGTGCTCGCCTGCCACGAGCACCCATCGCTGAGCATGTCAGTGTAATGCGTACAGTACGCCCCTGCAGCTGCGCACATGGAGGATGCCGAGTGCGAACCACTGCCGCCAATCTCCTCCCAGAATGCAAGCTGCAGTGCAGGACACAGCGCGCGTACCTTTTGCCAGGTAGTGCACCAGCACCAGTGCGGCGTCCCACACCACCGCTCCTGCACCGCAGCGTGTCAGAAGTGCTGTCAGAAGTGCTGTCACAGCGACTGCGTGCGCACGCGCCTTGAGTTGGCGGAGCGCACCGGCGCAGTCCGCGAGTTCAGTGTGCTCGAAGACCCTCAGGACGCGGGACGGACTGAGCTCCACCTCTCGCAGTGTCACTTCTTGCAGTCTCATGCACAGCTCCCACAGCACAGCCTGTCCTGGGCCAAGGCTTCTTTCCCAGAGCGGCCTCAGCTCAAAGCGCGGCATAGCCTGAATAGGCCCCTGAGGAGCCCCTTGCCCATCGAGATGGACAGCTGCCTGCAGGCAGGGGCCAAGAGGAGGAGGGTGAAGGCCGAGGGTGGCGATGGGCCCGGCCAGGGGCGGCCTGCGGTCCGTGCCGCTGCTCTCGCAGGGCTGGGTGCACGCGCTGCTGGGCCTGTGCTGCGTGGCGCTGCTGGCCACGCTGCTCCGGCTGGAGATCAGCTGGGACGCGCCCCGGGCTGCAGCCAGCGCGTGGTCCCTGAAGGAGCTGGCGCCGCCGGGCCGCACGCTGGTGTCCTACTCGTATTTCGAGAAGGACGCCATCCAGCGCGCCAACCTCGAGTTCTTCATGGCCGTGGGGATGGTGCGCGCGGGTTCCCTGCTCGGCCGGGGACGCGCGGCGCGGCTCGCGCGCGGCTGTCGCATTGACTCGCCCCGGCAGCGCTCTGACGGCGATCCGGCGCGTCGCAGGGCATCTCCAGCGGCTTTGAGCCGCCCGCGGCCACCGACTTTGCGCTGGTTGTCAACGGCGACGCATGCACCCCTTGCCAGACGTTGCGACCACACCTGCGCGCGGATGCCGCCGCGGCGCAGATGCCGCAGCTGCACAGCGGCTGGTCCGGCGAGGGCCTTGCGCTGCTGATGCGCAGCGAGAACGAGGGCATGGACTTTGCCGCGCACAACGTGCGGCCCCATCTTGATCCATACTCTGGCGCCTGCGGGGCCCCCGTCGCAACCGGCGCGCGCGCCGCTGTCGGCCCGCGCTGGCGCCAGGGGCGCGCGCTGACGCCCCAACCCTAACCCTGTACAGGTCACCATCGAGTGGGTGCGCCGCAAGCGGCTGGCGCGTCGCTACCGCTTCTTCCTGTTCCTCAACTCGTCCGTGCGCGGGCCCTTCTTCCCCAGCTACCAGCCGGCGGCCTGGCAGTGGCCGCGCGCGTTCACCGACCTCCTCAGCGCCGACGTCAAGGTCGCCGCGGCGTCCATCGTGTGCCTGCCCGACGTGGACGCCGGCGGCTTCGGGCCCAAGGCGCGCTGCGGCCCGCTCGCGAGCGCCGGCCGCGCGCTTTCAGAGACGCGGCTGCACGCGCTGCGGCCTGGATAGCCACAGCCTGTTGTTGCACCTGCGTGGGTAGGCTGCATTGCGTGCTGCGCCAGCAGCAGGATCGCCCCGGACCTGAGAGGGACTGGCGCAGGTTGGCTGGCCGCCTCTGCACACTGTCGTCGCTGCAGCAGCCACATGCTGTGCGGCCAGCGTACGGGTTGTGAGGGTGGGCTGGTCATGCCGCCGACCGGGAGCGCGAGCGCCGCGGCAGCACCGCCTAATGAGGCTGGTGAGGGCGGGCTTGCGCGGGCAGGTGGAGTCGTGGGCCTTTGCGCTGGACGCCCCTGCCCTGGACCTGCTGACGGCCGCGGGCGTGTTCAACCTGCGCACCTGCAAGCTCTGCGACGACGGCATCGTGGCGCGCGCCCAGCGCCTCGGCCATGTGTTCCTCTCTGTGTCAGCGCTGCAGCCCACTAGCCGGGCAGCGCACCGTTGCCACGCGCCGCGCGCTCCCCGCCTGCCTGTAGCCTTTGCTCCGCGCATGCGCTCTGCACTTGGGTAGTAGGTCTAAATGAAGCGGGTAGTACAATCTGAATGAACCTGGGCAGAGAGCACAGCATGGTGGAGCCGGTCTGTCATGCACATTGCCAGTTCGCGAGCATGCCTCCGGGGCTGCCCACGCATGACGCGCAGCCGCCGCGCGGGCGCGTCCGCGCAGGTGAAAGGCGAGTACGGGCTGTCCGAGGTGCTGCTCGGCGCGGGGTACAACCTGGCGACGCTGATGGCGCGCTACGCGCCGGGCGTCGACTGGCGCGACCGCGCGCACTGGCACTGCAACGACAACGCGCACCCGTCGCGCCACGGCACCTACGACCGCATCTCCATGCACCCCTTCGAGACCATGTTTGTCAAGGCCAGGCGCGACACCCTACCCCAAACCTTAACGGCGCAGCGCGCGAGCCGAACGCCCTCCTCGTGGCGCACGCCCGCGCGCGCGCGCATGAGCAGCCCCCAAAGTGCACCCATCCTGGCAGCCCAGTCCTATGACGGCGGCCCTGCCCGCCTGGTGCCAGCTTGGAGTGCACCTGCCCAGCGCAGTCGTAGAGCGCCCCGCGGCGCCCGGCGTGAGCGCGCGCGCGTGTGGCACCCGAATCTCATCAAATCAACTTGCAATCATTAGATCCCTTTCAGACGTGGCCGGCAAAGTCTCTGGTCTCGAGCACCAGCGCCGCGCGCGCAGCTGGCACGTGGGCGAGCCGCACCTGAGCCACTACACGGCCTGGTTCCTGGGCCGCGCGGACGGCGCCGCCAACACCGGCGGCGCGTTCGACGCGCGCATGTACCGCTACGCGATCCAGCCCGAGGCGCAGGCGCCCAACAACGCGTCCGCCTGCTTCGACGTGCTGCCGTGACCCGACCCTGCCCTAACCCTCCGTAACCAGGAGCGCGCCGCATGCGCGCCGCCGCGGCGCGCGGGGCGCCGGGACCAGAGCCTGCGCCGCCTCGAGGTGCGAGCCTGTGCTCCCGGCGCGCGCGCGGGGCGCGCCCGCGCAGCCGCGCCGCAGCTGCGCCGCGGCCGACTGCGGCGAGCCGCGTGTGCCGCCCATGGTCGTGACGGGTCCATGGGCCAGCAGACACACCGCCTTGCGTGCCATGAGGCATAGGCCGGGGTGGCTGCTGATGTGGGCAAATAACACAGGCAGGCCCATCAATTTTTTCTTGCGGGGAGCAGCAGGAGGCCGCTGGCCTGGCTTGCAGTGCCAGCGCAGAGTGCGCATGACCGCATGTATCTATTATTAGAAACCTATTTGGCCAATATCAGGCCCAGCACGAGGCTGCTGGCGCACTGTCATGCGCTAGCGCATGAATGACTTAGAGAATGATCAGGGACATCTGACTGGTTGGTGGCTGTAGGTGGGCCCCTGGGGTGAGGTCAGCAGCGGGGAGAAAGGCCCGGCTGACTTGGTAGCAATAAGTAGGGCACCCTGGAGGGCGCTGGTGGCTAGCGCCAGCGGCAGCGAATGCGTCGCTCGCGGAAACGAACCGGGGCCGGCACGCAGCTTTGGTGCGGCACTTGGCCTTAGCAGGGGGGCGCCGCGGAACCCAAATAAATTTCCTGTCACAGTGCTGCATGGGCTGCAGCGCAATAACAGCACACATGCGCCAGTATACCCGGGGCCTGAATTAACTGGAGGGGGCTGCAGCCGGCGCCTGCACGGCAGCCTGGCTGACTCGGAGCTCAAGGCCCTGTTTTGGCCGTTGAGCTCCGCGAACTTGTCCCCCCCTCCCGCCTGTCCTATGCAATGGGCCGTAGCGTGCGCGCTGCGGCGTATAACCTGAGGCCCATGGCCTCATCCTCTGGGGCTTGGCTTGCGCGTGTCTGGCTTGGCTGGCCTTTGTCTCGCAACATGTCAGGCCCACGTGCGGCGTTTAGACTAGGAGGAGCGTGCCTTGCCCAGAGCCGAGCGGGGGCGCGGGCGCGCGCAGCCACCGGTCTGGTGTGCACCCTTGCGCGCGCTGCCCCACCCACTCCCGCATGCCCAACTGCCTGGGTGTTGGTTGGACCAAGAGGCGATGGGCAGCATTTAAGAAGCTCGCCGAGGTGTGCAGCATTGAGGTACACAGAGCGCGGAGGCCCGTCCTGATTGCCTCTGTTCAGCACTGTCTTTGGCCCCAGCTCTTTATATAATACCATCAGGCACCTGAGGGCTGAAATGCGTGCTGTCTTGCTTTCGGCTGGGAGGCCGAACCCTCACCCAAAGGCAGTGTGGGAGCAATGCCTGTAATGCACCTCTTCTTTCTCTGCACCACATTGTTCCTCCCATCTGCACACGCTGTGCAGGCCAGCAGTGCCTGGAACACTTGTACACCGGACAATTGTTAGTTGTGTGAACAAGGTGCACTGCAGGACCCTATGCAGCGCCCGGCAGGACATCCGCCCACGCAATATCACTTCCCCGAGCGCACCGACCTGGGCTCCCAGCACTAGGCTTCCAGCGCTGCGGCAAATGCGACACGGACCTTGGCGCACATGACTGCATCGGGTGCCACGACAGGCCTGGCGGCAGACCAGCCTTGCTCGCGACGGCACAGGCTCGCCCGCCCGCAATGCACAAGGGAGGTCCCGGCACGGCACAAGCGCGGCGCGGCGCCGGCCGCCGCGCGCCGCGCCCAAACCCCATCCTGCTGTTGGGCATGGCGAGCACGGCCGGGCGCACGCCGGGCGGCAGGCAGGCCGCGTTGCCGTAGCGCACGCGGCTGCCCGAGAGGTCCAGCACGGTGCCCTCACGAGAGCGTCGCCAGGATGCTCTTCTGCGCGACAAAGCACACCTCGCCGCCGCCGGGCAGCTTGACGTCTGAGGCCGAGTATTTGGAGAAGACGACGCGGTCGCCGGCCGACACGCCCACGTCCACGTCGGCGCCCACCGCCAGCACCTCGCCCAGCTGCGCGTCCTGCATCGCGTCCCGGCCGCCGCCCGCCAGCAGCAGCCCGCTCTGGGTCACCTGCGCGCCCCCGGCGCCATTGTCGCCATCATTAAAGGTTTCGACATAGAGATCAAGCACTGCTATTGCACACCCTTTGGGGTCCGCTGTCAGCAACCCCATCGCAGCCTGCATGCAAGGTGCACTGGGATGACGAACGGGGGGACCTGCCGGGCAGAGCGCCACTCGGCACTGCGCTGGCGGGGTCAGAGCAGCAGGGGGCCGCACTCCCCTTGACCGGCAGGGGAAGCACGCCCACGGCAAGAGTGCTGCAGACCGGGTGCGGAGACATGCAGCGCTGGCGGCGCACAGGCAGCGTACACAAGCACCGCATGCGCCCGTGATGCCGAGCGCCAGGGCGGCACCTTCTCCTCCTCAAACGGCTTCACCAGCACGCGGTCGCCCAGCGGCTCCATCTGCACACCCCCACAGCCGCGGCCTCAGGTCGTTGTCGCGCTGGTCTTGCACTTTGGAGGAGAGAGCGCTCACGTTCAGCATGACCCTCCCTCCGAGTAGCATGCGCCTAAGTTGACCTCCCCGCGAGTCGCCCAGCGGGGCGCGCCCAGTCAGGACGTACACAGCTGCTGAGCACGCGCAGCGCACTGCGCCAGCGGCGGCCGCACCTTGCTCACGTCCAGGGAGGCATCCCGCTCCGCCGCCACCGCGACGGCTGCGGGTACCAACCTCGCGCTACGGCCCGCCGCTCGCCGCAGGCCTGCATGGCGCCGACACACGGCGCATGAGCACCGCCGCCGCGCAGCCCGGCGGTGCGCCGCACGTCCAGAACCTTCCTGCGCAGCCTGAGGCAGCCGAGCCGTGCACCGGACAGGGGGACACTCGCGCACCCCGCGCAGCGCTGGGCGCCCGTCCGTACTGCCAGCCGGACCGCGGCGGAGCGCTGCATGCTGGCCTGCAGTCTGCTGCAGACAGAGCTCTGCTGCCGGCCTGCAGAGTGGACCGCATTGCTGACAAGTCTCCGGCCCGGTGCTCTGCTTGATGCTGTGTGGAATGCGACTGTGCAGGGCTCCTTAAAGCAGGCTGCTTGAGGATGCCACAGCACCCTACCCTTGACAGCAAGTTCCAGCAGTAACGCTCTGCCAAACTCCCGGGACGCGGGACCGGGACCGGGACGGAAGATCGCTGTGCGCAAAAGGAAAGTGCAGGGAGTGACGCTGACCATGGATCATGCAGACAGGCGTCTACCGTCCAAACCCGTGTAACGCCCACGCTCTCTGGACACGCACACAGCACGGCATGCTGTGCTGAGCACGCAGTATGGGGGTATGCGCCACACCGTATGGCACTCGAATTCAAGCCTATGCGGGCAAAGCCACGCACCTGTGCGCCTGTCAAGTATCATACTTGACAGGCGATAGTACCATAGTACTCTCCTGCCCTGGCCAGCAGCAGCCTCCTGAGAGCGTTAGAGCGCAAAGGTGTTTTTCCATTGTAATTTACATGCAGGACTTCGGCCAGGCTCACAACATGCAGTGCTTGAAGCTGAGCGTCACAGCGCGCGCATCAGGCTCCTGTGCATCTCACCGCTGCTGTAGAGAAACAAATTATCTAGCCATATTCGCTGCACTGCCGACGCAAGAAGAGGCCCACAGCAAACCCGACGTCCATTTGAGATAGACCACACTGTGACAGTCCCTAGCCAGCTAAGCGTGGGACTACACGCTGGCACGTAGGACAGGGACAGGCGCCTGTGGCAGACCCTGTCTCCTGGCAGGCGGAGACCGGTGCCTGTCCCTGAACTACAGTGCCAGCGTATGGTCCCCAGCTAGCTAGCGTCGGCTGCTCCTACAAACAGACTACAGGTCCTGGCTAGCCAGAACTATTACGCAACACCGCGCGGTGTTGAGAGGGCATCTTCTCAAACCGGCTGCGGAGCCAAGGCTAGCTAGCTAGGCCTGTATATACCTGTGAAGCAGTACGGAGCGGTGGTGCCATCCCAGCTGCCCTTGCTGTCTGCAAGTCCAGCACTTGTTCAATAGGTTCACCGCTCCAAACAACCACGCACACTGGCCAGCAGCCAGGGGGCGCTCGGGCCATAGCACGATGGGTGCAGAGTGTATGCCTTCAGCGCTGGCGGGAAAAGGAAATGCCCGCTTGGGGCTTCCCCATGCACACAGCAACTCTGGCTTGCTGTCGAGCAGGAGCAGGGAAGCGAGCACTAGCTGCCCAAGGACACGGCCCCAGACAGTGACTGTGGTCACGCTTCCCCTCTCAGTCAGTGGGGCACACGGCTGTTGCGCACGAGCTTGCCAGGTTTGTTCAGCTGATCTTCTGCGGAGCCGCGTGCTGACGAGCACGGCCTGGACATGTCGCGCGGGACTCCGCCCTGCTGCGCAAGCTCCCAGTCGCAACGGGCACCTGCTGCGCGTGTGCACTGCCCACTTCATGCACGTTATGCCCCGCCCCCACCCCCCTGGCTGACCGCTGGCCGGGGACATCAACAGACGTCAGACAGCAGGCTTGCTGCCCTGATGCGTGGCTCATTGCGCATTCACGCACATCCATGCTGAAGCGCGCTTGCATGCGTTGCAGCGCACGCCCCGTCCTTGCATGCAGAGGGGCGGGAGGACACACAGGAGAGCTGTCCTTGCCGTCCACCCCTGTCTGTGAGCCTGGTTGGCTCTGAAGTGGATAAAAAAGTGAGGACAGCGCCGGGCGTGCGGTCCAGACCTAACAACCCTGCTGGCTCCCAGATACGCAAATATATGGCTTCCTGGAGCACCACAGATCTTCTTAGCGAGTGCATGGGATCAGCGTCGCAAGTGGCCTTGGGAATGCACGCAGCCTGACAGACATGGCCCAGGCAGGCAGCGCGGGCGACGAGGCGCAGCCGGACACGCTCAGCCTGGCGCCGACCAACCTGCGCCTGCTCCTGGTGGACGCGTCTGCTTCCAGCCGGAACGCGCTCAGCGCGCTGCTGCAGCAGTGCACGTATGAGGTGCGCCCGCGCGCCTGGCTGCCAGGGCTTTTGTGGCATGGCAGGCCCAGCGGCGGCATGAGGCCTCGACCCGGCCGCAGGTCACGGCGGTGCCGACGACCACGGCCGCCCTGCACCTGCTGAAGGAGCAGCAGGCGCGCGACGGCGCGCCCGGGTTCGACCTGATTCTGAAGGACCACGACCCACCGGCCGCGAACGCATGCCGCCTGCTCCGCCGGCTGGTGGAGGACGAGACGCTAAAGACGGTGCCCATCGGTGCGTGCGGTGCTGCCGTGCCGGCCCGGTGCCCCTCGTAACTGGCGCGCAGCTGACGCCGCGTGGCCGGGGCATGCAGTCGTCGTGAGCAGCAGCGAGGATCGCCACGTGATGGCGACCTGCCTGCATCTGGGCGCCGCGGACTTCCTCATCAAGCCGCTGCGTGCCAACGAGCTGCGCAACCTGTGGGCGCGCGTGTACTGGTGGCGCCGGGTGCGACCCCCGTGAGCACGTGGTGGAGACGCGCCCGCGCGGCGTCGGGCGCGGGAGCGTGTTGCGTTGCCGCAGCAGGCCTGCCAGCGCAGCGGCGCCCTGCCGGCGGCGCCGGTGGGGCGCGCGGCTGGCGGCGAAAAGCGCGCGAGCGGTTGGGTGTTGGCGAGATATCGGGTGGAACCTGGAAGTATCTGATGCGGCCGCGCCGCCGCCGCAGCCGTGCGCCGCTGCCGCGGCGCGCCAGGGTGCTGCAAGCGCTTGTGAAATCCGTCCGCATGCGCGCGCGGGCGCGGCGGCACCCGCGCCGGACATCTGCCGCGCGCGGCGCCCCCGCCTGCGCTGACGCCCAGGGTCTCGCGCCCGCGCGCAGGCATTCTACCTGCAGCAGCAGGCGGCCGCGGCGCTGGGCGCCACGGCGGACCAGGTGCCGGGGCTGAAGCTGCACTACTACCCCAACCTGACGCAGAACTCTGGCGAGTCGGAGGAGACGAAGCGGTGCGGCCCGCGCGCCCGCCGCTCCCGGACCGCAGAGAGAAGCCTCATAGGCCCGCGTAGCGACGCGCTGGAAAAAGTGACCTTTGCGGGCATGCCCTCGGAACTTCGCGCTCTGGCTGGCTTGTGTGGAGACGGTCTTGTGAGATGAAATAGGGGGCTTGGGCGGAGGCTGACTGGTGGAAAAAGAAGTTGGGGCCCGGGCAGCGGCTGACTGGCGCCTTGTGCGCTGCGCCAGCGGCGAGGACAAACCCAAGGAGGCCGCGGCGGTAGAGGCAGAGCGCAGCGGGGAGGGCAGCGCGCCGAACGGCAGCGGCAGCCGCAACCTGGGGCACGACGGCGGCTCCAAGGGCGCCAACGGCAGCAGCGCGGCGGCGGCGGGCGCGGGCGACTGGGCGACCAAGGCCGGCGCGCAGTGCCAGGGCAGCAACCAGCCGCAGGCGCGCAGCCTCCGAGCGCGGGCCTGGTGCTGCGCGGCGCGATCGGCTGCACGACCCTGGCAGGCAGATTTTCACTTCTGCAGGCAGCCGTGCAAGGTATCGCAGACTGCCTGGGTAGGGTGAGCAGGGCATCAAGGGCGTCGCGGCCGCGCGCCCGTTTGGCTGCAGCTGGGCGGCGCGCCAGGCCCCTGTCTTGGCTCAGGCGCTGTCTGATCGCGGCGCAGGGCGACTCCGGGCGCAACAATGGTGACTCGGCCACAAAGGCGGACGGTGGTGGCAATGGCAATTCGGGCAACGACCTGTCCACCTCCGGCCAGGAGGGCGCGGCCGCGCTGCGCGGCACCGCCGAGGGCAAGCGCACCGGCGGCCGGGGCGCCGGCGCGCCCCGCGGCAGCGCGCAGGCGTCCGCGCCCGGCAGCGCGCGCGCGCCGCGCGGCGCCGGCGGCGGCGACCCCGGCAGCGCCGGACCCGCGGGCGCGGGCACGTCCGCGACCGGGCGGCCGCCCGCGGCCGGCGCCGCGCCCGGGGCCGGGCCGCAGGCGCCCGCCGCGCTGGGCAGCGCCTTTGGCAAGGCCGCCGCGGCGGCCGCCGAGCGGGGCGCCGGCGGCGTTGCCGGGCCGGTCGGCCGGGGTGTCTGCGCGGACGCGGCTGGCACTAGCGGCGCGACAGCGACCGTGGACGGCAGCGGCGGCGACGGCAACGCGGGCAATGACGCGGCGGCGGCGCGCGGTGGCCGCAACGGCGCGTCTTCGTCGCACCGCTCGCAGGGGCACGCGGGCGCCGCAGCAGCCGGCGCCGCGGCGGGCGCGGGCGTTGTGGGCCAGCCTGCGCCGCGTGGCGACGCGCCGACGATCACCCGGCCCACACGTGCGCGTCCTTCAGTGATTTTTGTTCCTCTTGGCGTGTTGTCAGCTTGGCTCTGGTAGCGCAGAAGCAGCCCTGGCGGCGGCAGGCTGTAGGTTGCGATGTTTTTTTTGCCTTTAATACAAGCTCGCAATGCGCTCGGCTGACGACGTCGCGGCGCGCAGCGATCCACGCGGCGTTGCATGGTGACGCGGCCGGCTTCCGCGCTTACATCAGCCCCGCGCGCGAGGCTGGCGCGCTGGCGGGCCTGAAGCGCAAGGCGCCTGACGGCGGCGCCGGGCAGGAGCCGCCCGCAGCGCGCGCGGCCAGCCTGGGGCTGTCCGGGCGCACCGCCTCCGGCGCGCTGCGCGGCGACGGGCTCGAGGTGCGCGGCCCGCGCGGCTTGTGACGAGACAGAGTGTTTGCGTTTTCATACATTAGCTTGTTAAGTGCTTGCAGCGCAATCATGATGAGGCGGCCTGCATCTTGTGCTCGTGCGAGCGCCAATTGTTCGAATTGCTTGTTTACAAAGGACTGTGTTCTGTGCCAGTGTCGCTCTGCAAGTACAGTGCAAAGTGTGACACTTGTGTTGCATCGACTGCTTGCGGCTGCGCTGCGCCGACCGCTGGGCGCCGCGCGTGCAGAGCCCCGCGGGCTTCACCAGCGCAGCGGCGGCGGGCTCGCTGCCGACGGCGGCGAGCGAGGACACGCGCATGGCGCCCAGCGCGCCCACCCCGGGCCTGCCGCAGGGCGCCGAGTGCCGCCTGGCGTCCGGCAGCGGCATGCTGACCAGCGGCAGCAGCGGCGGGCTGGCCGGCGGCGGCGGGCTGGCGCGGGGCGGGGGCGCCGGCATGGCGCCGTACCCCGCGGCCGGCGCGCCAGGCTGGCAGCCGGCCGGCGCGGCAGCGGCGCCGGGCGCGCACCAGGCGCCGGCGCTGTCGGCGGGGCCGTATGGGGCTCCGCCTGGCTTCTTCCCGCAGTATGGTGCGTGCCCTGTCCTACACCCCAACCCCCTCCTGATGTTTGGGGCCCTCCCGGCTATGCAGTTGGCGCGCGCCCGTTTGGCGTTGAGCGTATGGTCGAGTGTTCGACCAGGCACCTTGATTTACGGTTGTGCGTCATAGACCTCAGCAGCGGCAAGGCGTGCAACTGATTGAAGAGCTCATTTGTGCTCGCAGGCATGCCGCCGCCAGCATATGGCGCGCTGCCGCGCGCCGCACCCGGCCAGGCGCCCGGGGCCTTCTGGCCGGGCGGCGAGGGCGGTCCGGGGAGGTCGGTCCAGGGCGGTGGCAAGCCAGACAAGTTTGACAACTTCTCTGTTGCGTACTACTCCGCGTACGGGCCGCAGCAGATGGCCGCCGCTGCCGCGGTGCGCTCCTTGCCGCCGCGGCGCCCCGCCTGCTCTGCACGGTCTCTGCTTGGCCAGGAGTGATGGGTAGGAATGGTGCGCCAAGTGCAAGCCTTTGGCAGCCACTCATGCCGCGCCCAAGCGCTCGAGCATTTGCTGCTTGGCCGTGCCTGGCGCGGCACGTCGCGCCTGTGAACACAAGCGCTCATGCTGTGTGTGCTGAGTCGCGCTGGCGCGTGCGCCAGGGCGGCCCGAGCGCGCGCGACATGGAGCTCGCGGCGCAGCAGCAGCAGCTCGCGCTCATGTACCAGCAGCAGCTGCTGCTGCAGCAGTTTAGCTTCGCGCAGGCGGCGGCCGCGGGCGCGGCGGGGCGCATGCCGGCGGGCCCCGGGGGTTCGTTCGGGGCCTGGGGGCCGCCCGCGGGCGGGCCCGCGCCCAGCCAAGGCGGCTGGCCGGGCTCCAGCCTGGGTGGCGGACCGTCCCTGGGCCCCTCAGGGCTGTACTCAATGCCGTCCATGGCGCCGGGCCACCCAGGCGCCGCTGCAACGGCGCCCGTGCGGCCGGGCCTGCCGCCCAGCGCCGCGGCCGCGCGCGGCAACTCGGCGCCGGACGCGCTCGCGGCCGCCGGCGCGGCGCACGCGTGCGGCGGCAACGGCGCGACGTCTGCGCACAAGCCCGCGCCCGGCGGCTGCGCGCGGCCCGGGTCGCTGCCACTGGGGCCGGGGCTGGGCTCGCTGGGCGAAGGCGGCGAGGGGGGCCTGGCCGCCGCCAACGGCGAGCTGAGCGCGCCGGGCGAGCCGAGCCGGCGCGAGCGCCGCGCGCAAGCGCTGCACAAGTACAAGCAGAAGCGCAAAAACCTGTGCTTCACCAAGAAGATCCGCTACGAGTCGCGCAAGCAGCTGGCGCAGGCGCGGCCGCGCATCAAGGGCCAGTTCGTGCGCGTGGCCGCCGCCGCGTCCGCCGGCGACCCGGCCGCCGACGCGAGCGCGGGGGCCCTGGTCGCGGCCCCCGGCGGGGCCCCGCTGGTGGGAGGGCCCCTGGACGAGCGCGCGCCAGCCGTCGCCGTAGCGCCGCCCTTTGCGGCTGCGGCAGCGGCGGAGGCGGCCGTGGCGGCGCCCGCCGATGGTCGGGACGTGGGGGAGGGGCAGCGCGCGGCGGGCATGGGCGGCGCGCGCATAGCCGCTGCGGAGGACGACGACGAAGACAACGTTGTCAACAGCCACGGCGAGCCTGCGGCGCGGGTGCGCACTCCACTGCTCTCAGCTTGCTGCCTTTGTACCACCCGTAGAAACTAACAAATAGGGCGGATGGGGTTGGTGGTTTAGCAGGTGTGCTCGTCGCCTGTAGGCGCATAGTGAGCACTTTGACACCATGCGGCTTTACCTTGTTGCGCCTCACGCGCAGCTCTTGACGCCATCGTGTTGAGCGATCGTGCATGGGTATACCTGTGGACATATCAAGTCCATCGTATCAGTTTGTTGTCGGGGTGCACAGGTGCAGGCACTGGTTGTTGGTCATTGGTGGCCACCGACTGCCCCACAAAGCATGGGGTGCCAAACCAGGCGAGCAACAAGATGGCAGCGCGTAGCAACGCCCGTAGCCTGATGTCCGCACGCCACGCGCGCAGGCGCCCAGAGCCCCCGCGGCCGCGCATCCAGCCGCCGCACAGCTGGGCGGCGGCGCCCCGCCTGCGCCCGCCGGTGCGGCGCCCGCGGTTGGTGGCGTGCGCGCATGCGCGCAGCGCGCAAGCAATGGCTCGTCTGACTCGGGCTCCAACTCGCCCGAGCTGAAGGATGCGCGCGCTGTGCCAACGGCATGCGCGTAGCGCCTCGCGGGCCACTACACGGCAGGCCGCAGTTGCCACACCGCGGATCGTGCGTGGTGCCGATCGCGAGCGCGCCGCGCTGCGCAGCTCGCACGCAGAAGGTGGCCGAAGAAATTAGGGTTGCGTGCAGGTCGCTGACCAGCAGGGGGGCTGCTGGTTGCGTGAGCCTTCCTGTGGCAGGACAGGGCCAGGTTGCTGGGAAGGCTACAGGCCCCTTGAAGGCGGGCTGGCTGCAGAGTGGCAGGAGCAGGAGTGTGGCGGGATAGGGCGTCTTGTTGGATGCGCTGGCTTTCTGCGTCCAGACGTGCACCAGTGCAACAAGTTGTTCGCGCGGGCTGCTGAGCTGTGCGTGGGCAGGGTGGCAGGGTTAGAGTGCTGGCAACTCAAGCATGGGGTACATCTCTACCCTGTTGCAGCCAGAACTGCAGTGCGGGGGCCCTCATCTTTGCCCCGGAAGCACCAGAGACCTGCTGCATGCCCTGCTCAAGCCCACGATGGCGCCTTGCTGGTACCGTCAAGCTAGCTATATACCACGTGCAGCCACGCGGGCCTTTGTATACATCCGGGCTGGGCGGCGGAGTGGAAGGGACTCATGGTGGAGTGTAGGAGAAAGCGCACTGCGCTACGGAGCGCACGGTGCAACACGTGTCGCGCCTCATGCGGGGTATGTCTGTTTGGGTACTCAAAGTGATGGTGATGGTTTTGCAAGCTGCAGGGTTTTGCGCTTGGACAGCCCCATGGCTGCCTTTCGTGACGGGCTGCCCAGTCATCGAGGAGCAAGCGGGGTGGCACACCCTCGGCGCTCTGTGTGCTTACATGTCAGCCCAGCCTTGCAGGTCGCTACTGTGCTTCCAATGTGAGCGTGCCTATAGCCACGACACATGCTCTTGGCAGCGCAGGCAGCTTCCTGGCAATGATTTTCCTGCGGGACACGTTTGTCGCAGCAGAGCTATGTGTCGAGTTTTCATCTGATCTGATCGGCATGCTTTTACTGCCATGGCTGTTTGCGCTGACTTTCCGCCCACCCTTGCAGGCCTGCTTGCTCAGGGTGCTCGCCTCTGATCTGTGTGTCATGTCAAACGTCGATCTGTAATAATAGCCCTTGGGTGTCAAATGATCAAGGTTCTGCTGCTCGACTGCTGGTTCGCTACGTCCTACATATGCCAGCATTGGGCATGCATTACACACATCTGCCTCCCTTGTAACTGCTGCCTTGCACATTAATGTGACTGTTGTGTGCTGCCAGCACACGAGAGGCAGCCAGCTCCAAGCATGCACTTACACAGACGACACTTCGGCTTGACGACGACCGTTCCAAGCAAAGCAACAGTCCAGTTCTCGAGCAGTGCCAGAAAGGAGGACCTGAAGACAGGTCTTCACTGAGATAACCACCCTGTTCCATGTCATGTGAGAGCTGCGCTTGCCGCATACAAAAACAGCAGCAAGCATAGCAGCACAGGCCATGGCACAAGGCCCGCAGCTCGTGCCACTGCGTCAGTTTCAACAGGGAGCAGGAACGCCTCGAGGCACACGCACGCCTCCCCATGCTGATGCCCGAGATCAGTGAGCAACAGCACCCAGCGCCGCTTCAGTTTGACACCCGCTGCAGCCGGCTCTGGGACTTGCGGCCCTCAGATCTTCTTCACAATCTGCGCGCCGCTGCTGAACGTCAGCAGACAGCCATCCTCGAGCATAGTTTACTCATGGATAGCAAGATGAGCTCAGACATACTTCAGCGCCGCGCCAGCAGGCGCGGGTAAGAGGAGGGCAGCGCTTTTGGCAAGGCCCCTTATTGGAAGCCTGCATCCTGCACAACTCATTGGACGCGCTTGAGGGTTGGTGCAAATCCCTCTAGGGTGGCGCTCGCCATCTCTGCTGAGTTAAGCTGCACACAGACAGCCCCCAACCGTTTGGAAGGCTTAGGGGGGACGCGCGCGCGCGCGCGCGCGCGCGCGCGGACCCCCCACGCAGCAGGCGCCT